>Ga0310342_100000006_pt1 | contig 120056 bp, 110 predicted proteins | sample S15DNA20500_MG_FD_206155 | JGI IMG/M metagenome (GOLD analysis project Ga0310342, IMG submission 206155) | Marine microbial communities from station ALOHA, North Pacific Subtropical Gyre - S1503-DNA-20-500_MG | ecosystem: Environmental > Aquatic > Marine > Oceanic | place: Pacific Ocean... | reverse complement strand
TTCCTGCCGCTGATCGCGGCGATCAAGGACAAGCTGGAACACCTGGAGCACGTGGTGCTGCTGAGCGGCGAAGACGCCGAAGCCGCCGAGAAAGTGCCCGGCATCAAGTTCTACGACGACCTGGTGGCGTCCGGCAACGCCGACTTCCAATGGCCGGAATTCGATGAAAACACCGCCTCCAGCCTGTGCTACACCTCCGGCACCACCGGCAACCCGAAAGGCGCGCTGTACTCGCACCGCTCCACGGTCCTGCACTCCATGGCGGTGGCCCTGCCGGACAGCCTCAACCTGTCCGCCCGTGACTGCCTGCTGCCGGTGGTGCCCATGTTCCATGTGAACGCCTGGGGTATCCCTTACGCCGCCGCCATGGTGGGCAGCAAGATGGTCCTGCCCGGCCCGGGCCTGGACGGCGACAGCCTGAAGAACCTGATCAACAGCGAGGACGTGACCTGCGCCGCCGGCGTGCCGACGCTGTGGCAGGGCCTGATCGGCGCCCTGCAGAAAGCCAACGAGAAAGTGCCCAGCCTGACCCGCACCGTGATCGGCGGTTCGGCCTGCCCGCCGTCCATGATCGCCACCTTCCGTGACGACTACGGCGTGGACACACTGCACGCCTGGGGCATGACGGAAATGAGCCCGGTGGGTTCCGTGAGCACCCTGCTGCACAAGCACACCAAACTGTCCGAGGACGAGCAGGCGGCGATCCGCGCCAAGCAAGGCCGCCCGCCGTTCGGCGTCGACCTGCGCATCGCCGACGCCGATGGCAACGAGCTGCCCATGGACGGCGAAACCCAGGGCGACCTGTACGCCAAGGGTCACTGGGTGATCAGCGCTTACTTCAACGTGGACGCCGAGCCGCCCCATGTGGACGGCTGGTTCCCCACCGGCGACATCGCCACCCTGGACGAGAACGGCATCGTCACCATCAAGGACCGTTCCAAGGACGTGATCAAGTCCGGCGGCGAGTGGATCAGCTCCGTGGAGCTGGAAAACATCGCTGTGGGCATGCCGGAACTGGCCGACGCCGCGGTGATCGCCGCCACCCACAAGAAGTGGGACGAGCGCCCGCTGCTGATCGCCGTGAAAGCGGAAGGCAAGGACCCGTCCGAGAAGGACATTCTGGCCGGCTACGAGGGCAAGATCGCTTCCTGGCAACTGCCCGACGCGGTGGTGTTCGTGGACGAACTGCCGCGCAACGCCACCGGCAAGGTCCTCAAGAACAAGCTCCGCGATGAGTACGGCGACTACTTGATCAAAGAGTAATTCCTGATCAAGGAGTAAGTTGCAACTCCCGGACCGGGCGGACTTCGATACTGCCGACCCGGGCCGGGGGGATTTTTTCGGCGATGCGGATCGCCTCGTTCAGGTCACGGGCGTCAATCATATAGAACCCGGTGAGCTGCTCCTTGGTTTCCGCGAACGGGCCGTCGGTGACCGACGTCCTGCCGTCGCGTACCCTCACCGTGACCGCGCTGCTCACCGGCTCCAGGGGTTCACCGCCCAGCATCGCGCCGCTCTCCGCCAGCGAATCCGCGTAGGCCTGGCATTCGTCGTCCTCCGGGCTGTCCGGCAGACCGTGCAGCGACGCCTCTTCCGCGTACACCAGACAAAGATATTTCATGGTCAGGCTCCTGTTCCGTGTGGGTTATCCCTGGTCGTTCCGGGACGACGTCATTCGACCTCGGCGATACGTTTTTCCAGAAACGCACGCTGGACGCCCTGCTGGCACAGCGCCAGTGCCGCGCGGTAGGCGTCGCGGGCGTCTTTGTTACGGCCCAGACGCCGGCACAGGTCGGCGCGCGCGGCGTGGGCCAGGTAATAGTGCTTCAGTTCACCGGCGGCGAGCAGCCCGTCAATCAGCGGCAGGCCCGCGTCCGGGCCATCACGCATGGCCACCGCCACCGCCCGGTTAAGGGCGATCACCGGCGACGGCGCGGCGCGCAGCAGCACGTCGTAGAGGCCCACGATCTGCTCCCAGTCGGTGTCCTCCGGACACGACGCCTCGGCGTGCACGGCGGCGATCGCCGCCTGCAGGCTGTAGGGCCCGAAACGCCGCGAACGCAACGCCTGCTCGACCAGGCTTTCACCCTCGGCGATCAGCGCCCGATCCCACAGCGAGCGGTCCTGGTCGTCCAGCAGTACCGGATCGCCGGCGGTGTCGGTGCGCGCCGCCCGGCGCGCTTCGGTGAGCAGCATCAAGGCCAGCAGGCCGGCCACTTCCGGCTCCGGCAGCAGGGACAACAGCAGACGGCCCAGACGCAGAGCTTCCCCGGAGAGGTCGGCGCGGGTCGGCGTGTCGCCGGAGGACGGGAAATAGCCTTCGTTGAACACCAGATAGATGACCTGGAGCACGCTATCGAGACGCTCCCCCAGTTCGCTTCTCTCGGGCACCCGGTATGGAATCCCGGCGTCACGAATCTTGGCCTTGGCGCGCACGATGCGCTGAGCCACGGTGGGCGTGGGCGTGAGGAACGCGCTGGCGATTTCCTCTGTGGTCAAATCGCAGACTTCACGAAGCGTCAGCGCCACCCGCGCCGGTTCGGAAAGCGCCGGGTGGCAACAGGTAAAAATCAAACGCAGCCGATCATCCTCGACACTCAAATCCAGGTCCGGCATTTCGGTGGCCTGCTCGAAACGCAAGGCCAGCTCTTCCAGGGAAGCGTCGAAGCGGGCGCGGCGGCGCAACCGGTCAATGGCTTTGAAACGCCCGGCACTGACCAGCCAGGCACGCGGGCTGTCGGGCACGCCATCGCGAGGCCATTGGCTCACCGCCGCGGCAAACGCATCCTGCAACGCTTCCTCGGCGAGATCGAAGTCACCCAGCAGTCGGATCAGCGTAGCCAGCACGCGGCGCGACTCGGCCCGGTACAGGTCTTCGATATCCGTGCTAATCGACAAAGGAGTCTCTCCCTTCCACCTCCCCGGTACGGGACCAGGGTGCCGGTTCGCAAAGCGGCCGCACCTCCACGCACCCCAGACGCACCAGCGGCAGGCCGGCGGCCAGCCTCAACGCCTGGTCCAGGTCCCGGGCCCGCAGCAACACCACCAGGCCCAGTTGCTCCGCGCCGGGAACGGCGGCCCCATCGCGCGGCCATGGAACACCACTCCGATGGCGCAGCGTGGTGGCCAGACGCGCGGACGGCAACCACCGACCCCACTGATAATGCTGCTCGCTGATCAGGGCTTGCCGGTAGTCGCGGAGCTTCGCCAACAGAGTATCCCGCTCGGCGCGCGGCAGTGACGCCAACCGGTTCTCATCCACGTACACCAGGCAAATATAATCCATCTCGATTCTCCGGGAGCGGATGCCATTGGGCATCGATACTCCACAGTCGAACCGGCCGGAGACGTTTCGACAGCGCCGGGTCAATTCGCCTCGCCTACCTCCCGCCGCAGCTGCTGGAAGAAATCCGGCTGTGCCCAGACGCGAAAATCACCCCGCTGATAGGCGAGCGCATTCTTATAGTAGGCGAGCGCGTTGATCCGGTTGGGCTCACCGCAGTCGCGCGTCTTCACCACCCGGCCCGGCGCGCCCATGACAATCGAGTTGTCGGGAATCACGGTACCCTCTTTCAGGAAGGTGTGGCCGGCGATAATGCAGTTATCACCGATCACGCAACCGTCCATGATGGTGCTGTTGATGCCGATCAGGCAGTGATTCCCGATGGTGCAACCGTGCAGCGTGACGTGGTGGGTGATCGAGCAATAATCGCCGATGCGGGTACCGGTGTGGTTGCCGATGTGCACCATGACGAAGTCTTGCAGGTTGGTGTAGCGGCCGATACGGATGTCGTAGAGCTCGGCGCGCAGCGCGGCGTTGATCCACACCGAGGCGCCTTCCGCCAGTTCGATGTCACCGTACAGCCAGGCGGATTCGTGGATGTACGCGGCCTGATCGGTGCGTGCCTGGGGGTCGATATAGCCCACTTCTCTCTCCCGGTTTTTTTATTGTTCCGGGAGTATGGCAAACGGGCGCTACGGCGGGTAGGTCTCCTGGGGACTGGCAACTCCGTAGCACGGTTCGGTCTCGGTGTTTGGATCCAGGACCCGCCGTGAATCCATCCCTGGAGGCTTGTGTTCGGCTCCCTGCCTCACACAGTCCTGGATCCAAACACCGAGACCGAACCTCCTTTGGGAGTGAACCGCCAAGCCGCGCTACGAAGCCGGGTTTGTCAGAGCTTGCCTCGCTCCCACAAAGAACGCTGCATATAGGGTCCGGGCGGTGTTATGACCCGTGGCGGTGACGCTACCCGCGTCCCCTCTGGAGAGACCACCTCCCCGCTAAAAAATCCTGAACAAAAAAAGCCCAGCCTGTTTCCACAAGCCGGGCTTTTTCGGGGGCGCTTGGAAGCGCGGTCAGAACATCAGGTCGGGCAGGTAAGTAGCGATCTCCGGGAAGATCATGATCAGCGCCAGGCCGACAATCTCCACCAGCACGAACGGAATCACCGACACATAGATGTCCTTCATGGTGATATTCGGCGGCACCACCCCCTTCAGATAAAACAGATTGAACCCAAAGGGTGGTGTCATATAGCCGATCTCCATGTTGATCACGAACAGGATGCCGAACCACACCGGATCGAAGCCCATGGACTGAACAATGGGCAGGAACACCGGCAAAGTGATCAACATGATACCGACCGGATCCAGCACCATGGCCAGGAAGAACACGATCACCATCATGGTGATGATGACGGCCCAGGGGCCACCCGGAATACCGGTGATCATGCCTTCGATCAGCTCCTGCGCGCCCATGCTCTGGTAAGCGGCACTGAACGCGTGGGCGGCGAACAGAATCCACATGATCATACCGGTGAGCTTGAAGGTACGGATCGAAGCGTCGCGCATCAGTTCCCAGGAGAATTTGCGGTACACCAGCGCCGAAACCAGGGCGCCGAACACACCCACGGCGGCCGCCTCGGTGGGGGTGGTGATGCCCGCGATGATCGATCCCAGTGTTACCACCACAATGATGATGGGCAGGATCACGGCGCGCAGAGCGAGCATTTTTTCCCGCCAGGAAGCGCGCTCGTCCTTGGGCAAGGCCGGTGCCAGATGCGGCTGGAAATAGCAACGCACGATGATGTAGAGGCAGGTCAGCACCATCAGCAGAATGCCCGGGAACACACCGGCGGCGAACATCTGCCCCACCGACACGCCGGTGATCAGCGAATAGAGAATCATCAGAATGCTGGGCGGAATCAGAATGCCCCAGCCACCGCCGGTGTTGATGCAGCCGAGCACCATGCGCTTGTCGTAACCGCGCTCCAGCATGGAGGGCAGCGCGATGGTGCCCATGGCGACCACCGCGGCACCGCTGATCCCGCACATGGCGGCGAAGATGGCGCAAATGCCCAGGGTGCCGATGGCCAGGCCACCACGCAGGCCGCCCCACCACAGGTACATCATGCGATAGAGGTCCTTGGCGACACCGGTGCGCTCGAGGACCATCGCCATGAATACAAACAACGGTATCGCCACCAGGGTGAAGTTGCCCATGGTGCTCCAGATCTGCGAAGCGACCATGTAGAAGGCGTCCGGCCCCCAGGTGAAGTACAGGAAGATCACCGACACACCGCCAAGCACGAAGGCCAACGGCAGGCCCAGCACCAGGAAAAACAGCAGCGAGCCGAAGAACAGTAGCGTGATCATTTCGATGCTCATCGGTGCGGCTCCTTCACATCGCTCTCAATGTTGTCGGCGACGCCGTCGTCCAGGCCGTCCTTAAGCACCTTGGCGTTTTCCGGATTGATGGCCACGGCGATGTCACGCAGTAACTTGACCGTGCCCTGCAGCAGCACCAGCGTCACCGCCAGCGGAATAAAGGCCTTCACCGGCCATACCGGCGGGTTCCAGGCGGAGTAAGTGGTTTCCTGGCCCTGGAACGATTCCCAGGCCATGGAGCTGCCGAAGTACAGAAACGCGAGAATAAAAATATAGAACACCACGGCGGTGAACACGTCGATCACCGCCTGAACACGCGGTGAGAAATGGGAATACAACAGATCCACGTTAACGTGACCCCGATGCGCCATGACGTAACCGCCGGCCATGATCGAATAGATGGCGAACAGAAACTGGGCGAACTCGGTGGTCCAGACCGTGGGGGCGTCAAACACGTAACGGCAAATGACCTCGAAAAGAAGCAATGCAGTCATGGCGAAGATCAGATGGGCGATCCAGCGGCCAAGAAAGTCGTTCAGGCGGGTCACCCCGTTTATCAGCGTCTGCAGGAAGGACATGATTCCTCCGCGGGGGGCTCAATAGTCGGACAATAAAAGGGGGAGCCGCATGCCGGCTCCCCCGGGGCACTCTCGGGTATTACAGGTAACCGAGGTCGGACAGGAAGCCTTTCAGCTTCTCAACCACTTCGGCGGCCTTGTCGCTGCGCTTGGCTTCTTCGTCCCACATTTTCTGGGCGGTTTTGGCCAGCTTGTCTTGCACGTCCTGGGGCATGGTGTTGATCTGCACGCCCTGCTCGGCCATTACCTTGGCCAGGGTGATGCGCTCTTTGTAGAGGTATTCGCTGGTGCGAATCCAGAACTGCTCGTCGAGCGAATCCTTGACGATCTTGGCCATGCCGTCGGGCAGTTTGTCGAGCGCCTTCTGGCTGACGATGAAGGCGTCGGTCCCGGCGATGTTCAGGGCCGGCTGAACGTGGTATTTGGCCACTTCATAGAGCCCCATGCTGGCGGCACCCTGGGCGGCGCCCCAATGCGCGCCGTCAACCACGCCACTGGACAGCGCCTGATACAGCTCGCCACCCGGAATGTAGGTGCCCGCCGCGCCGGCTTCGCTGAGGAACTTCTGCAGGGCGCCGGAAGAGCGGATTTTCAGGGATTTGAAATCGTCCCAGCTTTCAATCGGCTTCTTCACCACCATCTCGGTGGGATACACCTTGTCGGTGGAGTAGTAGACGTTGTGCTTGGCCGCTTCCTCGCGAAGCATGTCTTCGAAGCCCATGTTCTTGTGGAAGTAAGCCGCTTCCCAGACGTTGCGGAAGGCGAAGGGCAGGCCCGAGGCGATACCGGCCAGGCTCATTTTGTCCTGAGCGTAGGCCGGGGAGATGGTGCCCATCTGGATCACGCCGCGGCTGACCGCGTTGAAGGTTTCCTGAGCTTTGAACAGGGCGCCGGCCTCGTAAAGCTCAAGCTTCAGTTTGCCGTCGGTGCGCTCTTCAAGCACCCGCTTGATGCGCTTGAGGCTGTCCTCATAGGAACTGCTGGCGCCCGGCCAGTGCGATTGCACTTTCCAGGTGATGGTGTCCTCCGCGGCCTGGGCCAGGGGAGAAAAGACCGTGGCTGTCGCAAAAGCCAGAGCCGAACCGCCGATCATCAATTGCTTGCGGAATACGCTGAGCAGAGTCATGGAAAACTCCTGTTGTTGTTGTGCTGCTAATCTCACATATTCCGCATGGTTGTTTCGCAGAGCGGAATAGCGAGGGCGTAAAATGAAACCAGGATCTGAAATGTAGCACAGCTTTCCGCCGCGCCACACCCTCAATTTGTTACCTCACGCCGGCCCCGCCAGCGGCGCCGGCGGCAGAGGCTCGAGCAGATTCTCCAGAGCGGCGGCGAAGGCCAGCACGGTGCGGTCCTCCAGGTAGGGCCCGATAATCTGCACCGCCAGGGGCCGGCCGTCCCCCGTGAGGCCGATCGGCACCGTGGCGGCGGGCAGATAGACGGCCCCCGCCAGGCCCACCCACACCAGAATATCCATGTACGGCTGCTCCACCCCGTTAACGGTCAGAGTGCGCTGATCCGGTCCGGGTTCATGGCGATGGGTGAAAGGCAGGGTCTGCACCACCGGGCACAGCATGACGTCGAAATCCTGAAAGAAACGCGCCCAGGCGGCGCGCATCACGGTGCGCTGCTCATGGCTGCGCTGCCAGTCGGCATGGGACTGGGTGGCGCCCTTGGCGAACAGGGTGCGATAGCTGTGATCGTCGTCGGACGCCTGGTCGGCGGCGGCGCTCAGCTGCTGATAAAGGCCGCTGGGCAGCCCCTCGCCCATGGTCCCGGTAAGCAACCGGTAGTAGACATCGTGGGCTTCGCCGAGGGTGACGCCGTCGGGGCGGGCGTTGGCGTCCACGCTGGCGCCCAGCTCCGCCAGCCGGGCACTGAGCCCTTCCAGCGCCTCGACGATGGGCCGGTCCACCGGGCAGCGCGGGTCGTCCAGCCAGGTGGCGACGCGGAAGTCCTTCAGTTCCCGCTGGCGGGCCGGCGGCAGCTCCAATCTCCAAGCGGCGGCCTCCTCTTCTTCCGGCGCCGCGAGAATAGTGAGCGCTTGCTCCAGATCCGCCACGTGACGGGCCAGCGGCCCGGCAACGGACAGATCACGGCGGGCCAGCGCGCCCGGCGGGCCCGGCACATGGCCCCGCGTGGAAATTAGACCGAAGCTGGGCTTGAGACCGCAGACACCGCAAAACGCCGCCGGCGTGCGGATCGAGCCGCCGATGTCGCTACCCAGCTCCAGCGGCGTGAAGCCGGCGGCCAGCGCCGCCGCCGCGCCGCCGGAAGAGCCGCCCGGCGTCAGGTCCGGATTCCAGGGGTTATGGGTGGTGCCATAGATGTCGTTATAAGTCTGCAGGTCAGAGGCGTACGCCGGCACATTGGTCTTGCCGAAGATCACCGCGCCGGCGTCCAGCAGCCGTTGCACCGCCACGCTGGTGCGCTCCGAGACATGATCACGCAGTGCTTCCATACCGGCGGTGGTCGGCCAGCCGGCGATTTCGTAGGTCTCTTTGACGGTCATCGGCACGCCGTGCAGCGCGCCCCAATCCTCGCCCCGGGCCAGCGCCCGGTCGGCTTCGCGGGCCCGTTCCCGGGCCTGCTCGAAGCGGCGTACCACCACCGCGTTCAGGGCACCGTCGAGGCGCTCGATACGGTCAATGAAGTGTTCCAGGGCTGCCTCCGCGGAGACCTCGCCGCCCTTGATGCGGCGGGCCAGGGCCGAAGCGCCGATACGGTGTAAATCCATGTGCTCTCCCGTCGGGTGCGCTTGAGTACACGCGCACCGATTTCATTATTTTGGAACTGAATTCCGTTTTATCAGAGTCACCGGAGAGCGGCAATCGCTGGCGAGGCCGTCCAACAGCGTGACAGAATCCACTTCCAATCGTGCACCCGCGAGGGCCGGAGCACCATGCTTGCGGTCACAGCCGGCGAGGAGACCTTCATGAAATATCTGCACACCATGGTGCGCGTCAGCGATCTGGACGCGTCGTTACGCTTTTACTGCGAGGGACTGGGCCTGCGGGAGAACCGCCGCAAGGAAGTGCCCGGCGGCCGCTTCACGCTGGTGTTTCTGGCCGCGCCGGAGAGCCCGGACGCGGAGCTGGAGCTGACCTGGAACTGGGACCCGGAGGAAGACATGGGCTCGGCGCGCAATTTCGGCCATCTGGCGTTCCGGGTGGACGATATCCACGCGCTCTGCGCCCATCTGCAAGACATGGGCTACACCATCAATCGCCCGCCCCGGGACGGGCGCATGGCGTTCGTGCGGTCGCCGGATCTTATTTCCGTGGAGCTGCTGCAGAAAGGCGACGCCCTGGCCCCGGTGGAACCCTGGGCGTCGATGGAAAATACCGGCACCTGGTAACCGGCGGTAACGCCCGCCGGGTCCGGCCGCGCGGCCTCAGACGTAGAAGTCCAGGTCTTCCTGGTGCTTGAGCAGGTCGCGGAGCTGGTAGGGGTCGTCACCGTGGAAATACACCAGGCCCCAGTGGGTGCCGAAGGCGGTGCGCTTGGTGACGGTTTCTTCCAGCGGCGCGGTGAGCTCGTGGAAGTCGAAGTAAGGGTGCTCCAGGGTTTCTTCCGGAACTTCCAGGTGGCTGACCACCCGACGGCGCGGATAAACGCCGAAGCAACCGGCATGCCCCTTGGCATCGACCACTTCCTTGGGGAAGAAATCCAGAATTTCCTGCTCGGTGGTCTTGGGATCGAACACCAGCACCATGGCCTGATAAGCGTTGAACCCGTACACCTTTTCGAGCAGCTCGAACACTTTAAAGCCCGGCGGGCGATAGGCCACTTCGCCGAAGTACATGGTGCCGTCGCTGGTGACGAAGTATTCCGGATGAATGAAGCCGGACTTCAAATCGAACGTTTTAATCAGCTTTTCGATTTCCTGTTCGATGCGCGGGCGCCAGCTCTCCAGTTCCGGGCTGGCGGGCACGAACACGGAATAGCCCAGCGTCACGTACTCGGAAATATTCAGGAAGCGGATCTTGCCGTCGTGAATCCAGGCTTCCACGGCGAATTCCCAGCCGTCCAGGTGGCTTTCCATCAGCACCGGAAATTCCTCGTCCGGAATGGTATCCACCTCGTCCGGCGTGCGGATCACCCGGTGGCCGAGGCAACCGGCCTTGTCGAAGGCTTTCAGGTGAATCGGGTCGTTGGGGTCGCCGTCCAGTTTGAGTAGCGTCTGGTTGACCCGTTTCAGAAAGCGGATCACGTCGTCGCGGTCGTGGGCTTCCTCGAAAATACCCACGCGGATACCGCCCAGCTGGGCGCGCCGTTTCATCAGGGCTTTATCGCGGAACAAGACCGACTGGCCGTACAACCGGGGGTTATCCATCAACACCGAGTTGATCGCCCCGGCCCATTCCACCGTTTCCTCGAACAGTGGAATCGCCACGTCGACCCCTTCCGCCTGCAGCTTTTCGGCGATTTCCATGGAGCGGTCGTTGAGCCGTTCGAAATCCCAGCTCATGAAGGGAATGTCGTGTTCCTCGGCGAAGTCACGGGCCCAGTCCGGGGCCACCACAACAAAACGGCGGTCGAACTTTTCCAGTGCTTCGATGGCGTTCAGGCTCCAGCCCAGCAGGGCCACATAGCCTTTTTGCGGATCTTTCTTGGCCGTCATGATCATCTCCTTGTTTCGGGCCGACCGTGGAGGGAGGCGCGGCATGCCACCGCGGGGTTCGGCGTGACGTCCTTGCACACCGGGTCGTGGACCCTGACTTCAGAGTAACAGAACACGGAGCTTGCCGCGTAAAGGGTTCCGGGTTCATCTTGGGGTATAGTGTCACGCGGGCCGCCTTGGCGGCGGCAAACCAGCTCGACCCGGGGATATCATGAGCACCAGCGATACGCAGCACGACGACGCCACACCGGACCTGGCGGGACGCTTTGACCAGGCCCTGGACCAGGTGGCACGGGCCAGCCGGTTCGCCAAGGCCCTGCATGTCGGCAAGGTGATGCAACTGGCGGGACGCCTGCTGTGTCAGCCGGAGGGCGCCGAACGCCTGTATCAGCGCGCCGAGGCGATCGAGCAGTCGGGGCTTTTCTCCGGCACCGATTGGGCCCACCCGGAAATCCTGCAGGCGGACATCACGGTTCAGACCCTGCGTCTGGGGGCCAGCGACGACATTACGCTGGAGTGCCTCAGCGAGCTGCGCCTGCTGGCCGTGGCCCAGGGCGAGCTGCACCACGATGCACTGTCCGCCGAGCAGGCGCACCATTATCTGGCACAGGTGCTGGCGCTCAATCTGGATCTGCTGTTCGAGACCGGCGGCGAGGCGATCCGCGTGCGCCAGGGACGCATGGCGGCGGCGGTGCGCGGCGTTCTGCAATTGCTGGTCTCGCGCATCGGTTACGACAACATCATGGATCGGCTGATCGAGGAGATCTGGCGGATTCTGGCCCAGCGACCGGTACGGGTGGACCACCTCAAGGCCATGATCACGCAGATCGCCGCCTGCCTGTACAACCCGTCGATCACGGTATCCAGCAGCCGCGGCGCGGACCGTCTGGTGAGCGCGCTGTTCGGCCCCACCCAGGCGTCCGTGGAGGACCCCGGGCTGGAGATTTACGCCGAGCGGCTGGCCGGGATGGACGCCCAGGCGCTGCAACAGGAAGCCAACGGCTTCGCCCGCGCCATGCACGACACCGGGCTGGTGTCGCCGTACCAGCCGGTGTTCCTGCGCTTCGCGGTCTCCCAATCCACCGATCTGGTGAGCGCCGCCCTGGGGCTGAGCGCCACCGGCCGCGACGCCCTGCTCTGCTACCAGGACCTGGTGTACGCGCTGATCGACGCCTCGGTGTTCCCGGAAACCCCTCAGGCGGCCTACGGCCTGGCGCTGATGCTGGAGCGGGGCGTGCTGTTCGCGCCGCCGGTGGCGCCGGCGCTGTGGCGGCAACTGGGCCAGACTCTGAGCGCCAACGCCGACGCCGCCATCGTCCAGGCGCTGGGCGATGCCCGGCCCGCCAAGGTGCAGCTGATCGCCGGCGTGCTCGGCGCCCTGGGCCTGCCGCTGGGTATCGGTCAGGGCAACAACCCCACCTGCCAGTCGGCCCGGGCGATTTCCATGTGGGCCTACAACGACCCGGACTATTTACTGCAGATGATCGTCTGGGCTACCCGTGACGACGATCTGGTAATGCACTTCGAAGGTCAGCGGCTATCGTCCAAGGAGCTGGCGCTGACCACCCCGGCCATCGCGCCGCTGGATGTGGACGCTGTCTCGGCGGTGCTGGTGCCCCATCTGGATCGCATTTACCACGCCATGGGCGCGTTGTGCGCGGACCGGGGCGACGACCCGCACCGCTGGATCAATCCGGAATTCCACGGCTGGTGGGTGGGCCGCGGGTTCAAGCTGGCGGTGGATCTGCCCACCGGCAATCTCAGTGACTACGAAGAATTCGTGCGCTACTTCTACGCCTGCTATCACCCGCTGCACAACGGCAACCAGCCGTTGATCTACCCGCAACCGGTGGGCCTGGCGGTGACTGACAGCGCGGCGCGCTTCGTCGGCTGGCACGCCATCACCATCCAGCGGGTGACGCTGGATCAGGACGACGTCATGCGGGTGTACTTCTACAACCCCAACAACGATTCCGGGCAAGACCTGGGCAACGGGGTGAAGGTGTCCACCGAGGGGCGCGGCGAACGCTTCGGCGAGTCGTCGCTACCGGTGGCGGAATTCGTGTCGCGGCTGTACATCTTCCACTACGACCCGCTCGAACACATCGACCCCGCCGGCGTGCCGGCGGAAGACGTGGCGGAAGTGGAAGCGCTGGCGCGGGGCAGCTGGGCCCTGGAACGTTAGGCCGGGTCGTCCCGGAAGGCATCGCGGTGGAACTCGGCCGCCGCTTCCACTTCGTTGATACCCGGCGCCCAGGGGTCCTGCGGATCGGCACCGGCCATCACTTCCAGGGTGGCGAGCACGCCACGGGCCAGGGATTCAGTGTGGTAGCCGCCCTCCAGCACCATCGCCAGGCGGCCGTCGCAATGGCGGTCGGCGATCTCCCGGGCGATGCCGGCCATTGACGCGAAACCCTCGTAACTGACGTTCATGGCGAGATCGAAACGGTGCGCGTCGAAGCCGGCGGACACCAGCACCAGGTCCGGCTGGAAAGCCTCCGCCGCCGGCACCAGAATGTCCCGGAACGCCTTCAGCATGGCCATGTCGCCGGTGCCGCCGGGCAACGGCACGTTCACCGTATAGCCCTCGCCCAGGCCGCCGCCCACTTCCGCCAGTGCTCCGGAACCGGGATAGAACGGCGCCGCGCGATGGGTGTCGAAAAACAAAACATCCGGATCGGCCCAGAAGATCTCCTGGGTACCGTTGCCGTGGTGGGCATCCCAGTCGATGATCAATACCCGCCGGCAACCCAGCGTCGCCTGAGCATGGGAGGCCGCCACCGCCACGTTATTGAACAGGCAAAAACCCCGGGCGCGGACGGATTCCGCATGGTGGCCGGGCGGGCGCACGAGAGCAAAGGCACCGGCGGCGCGCCCGGCGACCACCGCTTCCACCGCCGCGATGGCGGTGCCGGCGGCCACTTCCGCGGCCTCCACGCTGCCCGGCGACACCGCCGTGGTGTCCATATCCAGCCAGGCGTTCTCGCCGCGCATGGCGTAAATACCATCCAGGTAGGACGTGGTATGCACCCTGGCCAATTCCGCGCGCGTGGCCGCGCGGCCGGTTTCAAGACGCACCCCGGGCACCGGCTCCCGGTCCAGCAGATCGAGCACGGCGGTGAGGCGGCCGGGGTGTTCCGGGTAATGCCACTTGGCTCCCAGTCCGGACAGAATTTCCCGCACCCGCCGGTCCAGCCGGCCGGGCAGAAACGCGGCGTCCGGATCCGGCCGGTGATCCAGCATGCGCGCATCCTGGAACAGTATCACTTCACGGTCACCGATCATGGTGCCCCCGTCCGAGTTAACCTCCTTTCCTTATACAGGTTCGCGGCCCCACGGCAAGACCCGCGGACGGCGGGGCCGCCGCCACCGGAAAACGGGCACAAAAAAAACGGGGCCCGAAGGCCCCGCTTTTCCTGCCCGGCGCGGTTAGGCGCCGGCGATTTTCAGCATCGTCTTACAGAGCGACGATGTTTTCCGCCTGAGGACCTTTCTGGCCCTGAGTCACGGTGAACTCAACGCGCTGGCCTTCGGCCAGGGTTTTGAAGCCGGTGCCCTGGATAGCGCTGAAATGCGCGAACACGTCAGGGCCGTTTTCCTGCTCGATAAAACCAAAACCTTTAGCTTCGTTGAACCACTTAACGGTACCGGTGGTGGTGGACATAATAGTCTCCTGATCATTCAGAAAGTAATGAAAGCCCGCTTGGGGCCGGTTGTGCTGGAAGTCTTACGGTTACTTATGAAGGTCAGGACGAACGCTAACTGGTAGGGCATCGAACAGGGATTCATAAATACGTGCATACTTTCAAGCTGTGACCAAGGATACACGCCTTCCGGTCCCAGTCAAAACTATTTCGCTCCGCCCGGCACGCCGGGCCCGGTCATTCCCGGACCCAGGCCAGCGCGGCGCTCTTTTCCTCCAGCGGAAACGCCTTGACCGCCACGGACGGCATCAACCGATCGGTGACCGATACAATTTTGTGCACCCAGGAACGGTCGGTGACCACCGCCTCGCGCTCGAAACGGCGCCAGTTGCCAAGGCCGAACTTCATATCCTTGAACAGCGCCTCCAAACCGATGCCGCCCAGGGATACCAACTCCACATACAGACGAATCTTGTCGTGGCGGGTCAGCCGGTCCTCGATCTCCGCCAGCACCCGGTCGAACGTCTCGTTGTCCACCTTGCCGTCGATGCGAAGCCCGACGATGTGATCGTCCTGTAGCTCAATCAATTCCATCATGACACCACTCCTTTGTGCCTTGCCTTAACCGTTTAAATGCGGCGGCTCTAAAGCTTTCTCAAGGGGGGCCGATAAAAAACGATAAGGGCAATCTTTAACCTCTTATTTTTCCTTATATATCAGAACGTTAGGCCCGTTTATTGCATCCGTCCAGCCAGCCTCCGGGGCCTTCCCGGTCAATGCATAAGCAGGAGCAGGACATGCAAGACAACACCATTCTGAAGCTGGCCTACGACATCTCCCGAATGACCCGCGACAAGGTCGGCGCCATTGAGTCGATCATGACCACCACCAAGATTCTGGCGCTCAACGCACGCATCGAAGCCGGACGTGCCGGCACCGCCGGCGCCGCCTTCGGCGTGGTCGCCGAGGAAATCGGCAACGTCTCCGAGCAGATCAATCACATCGCCTCGGATTTCCGCGACGCGGTGGAAGCCCACACCAGCGAAATCGAAGAAGCCGGCGGCCGAATGCTGATCGACTTCCGGGGCCAGCGCTTCACGGACCTGTCCCTGAACGCCATCGAGATCATCGACCGCAATCTGTTCGAGCGCTCCTGCGATGTACGCTGGTGGGCCACGGACAGCGCCCTGGTGAGCGCCGCCGCCAACCCGGATGACGCCGGCGGGCTTAAGCATGCCAGCGAACGGCTGGCGACCATCCTGCGCTCCTACGTGGTGTATCTGGATCTCTGGGTCACCGACGACCGGGGCCGGGTGATCGCCAACGGCCGTCCGGATCGCTACCCCCGCGCCGTGGGCCTGGACGTATCGCGCAGCGCCTGGTTTCAGCAGGCCATGCGCACCGGCGGCGGTGACGAGTTCGCGGTCACCGATATCGCCCGCAACCCGGCGCTGGACGACGCGGCGGTGGCGACCTATGCCACCGCGATCCGCGAGGGCGGACAGGAGAACGGGGACACCCTCGGTGTGTTGGGCATCTTTTTCGACTGGACGCCGCAAGCCAACGACGTGGTCGAAGGGGTCGGGCTCAGCGACGAGGAACGCGGCGCCTGCCGGGTCATGCTGCTGGACGCCCAGCACCGCATTATCGCCGACGCCACCGGCAAGGGAGAACTGGGCGACCACTATCCGCTCAATACCCGGGCGCCGGACGGCGCCACCCTGGAACGGGGCTACTACGTGGACGGCGAGCGCCTGGTGGCCTTCGCCCTCACCCCCGGGTACGAAACCTACCGGGGGCTGGGCTGGTATGGCGTCATCGAATGCGACCTGGCCCAGCGTGGCGGGTCATAACGCCGCCAGCCAGCGGGCCACGGCCTGGCCGATCTCCACCGGGGAGTCTTCCTGCAGGAAGTGGCTGCCCTTGACGGTGACTTCGGTCTGGTTCGGCCAGCTTCGGCAGAATTCCCGCTGGCGCCCGATCAGAATCGACCCCGGCTCGGCATTCACGAACAGCTTGGGCACCGGGCTGGCCGCCAGCCAGCGGCCGTAATCTTCCACCAGCCGGACCATTTCCGCCGGCTCGCCTTCGATGGGGATCTCACGGGGCCAATTGAGGGTCGGCCGGCGGTCCTCTTCGAGTTCGAAGGGGCGGCGGTAGCGAGCCATCTCCACATCGGTAAGACCGCGCAACACGGAGCCCGGCAGCACCGCCTCCACGAACATATTGCGCTTGAGAATCAGATCCTCGCCTTTCTCGGACCGGAACCCCCGGAAAATGCCCCGGGCGGCTTCCGGCCAATCGTCCCAGGTCACCGGCATGACGATGGCTTCCATATACGCGATCGCCCTGACCGCGTCCGGGTGCTGGCTGGCCCAGTGGAACCCCAACCCGCTGCCCCAATCGTGCACCACCAGGGTCACGTCGCGGTCCAGGCCCAGGGCCGCCAACAAACCGTCCAGGTAATGGTAGGCGGTCAGGAAGCCGTAGCGGCCGGGGCCGTCACTGGCGGGCAGCTTCTCGGAATCGCCCTGACCGATCAGATCCGGAGCGATCACCCGGCCGCTGCCAAGCAGTTCCGGAATCACATTGCGCCACAAATACGAGGACGTGGGGTTGCCGTGCAGGAGAACGATCGGGTCGCCCTCGCCCTGGTCCACGTAAGCGATGCGCTTGCCGTGAACATCCTGGAAGTGCTTCTGGTAGGGCATCTGGTCGGAAATCATGGGCACGGCCTCCTGGAAGTGAGCGGCTTCCAGCTTAACGAACAGGCAAGAATTTAACAGTATCCCGCTAGCCGCCGGAGCCGCCGACTGGTTAGGGTAACCGGAGCCCAACAAGGAAGGAGTACCCCATGAAAACCCTGACATTCGAAAACGGCGACGCCATGCCGATACTCGGCCTGGGGACCTGGAAATCCGATCCCGGCGATGTCTACGGCGCGGTCAAGGAAGCGCTGCGGCAGGGTTACCGGCACATCGACTGTGCCCGTATCTACGGCAACGAGGCGGAAGTGGGCCAGGCCCTGTCGGAGTGTTTCGCCGACGGCACCGTCAGCCGCGAGGACGTGTGGATTACCTCGAAGCTGTGGAACAGCGCCCACGCGCCGGACGATGTACAGCCGGCCCTGGAAAAAACCCTCGACGATCTGCAGCTCGACTATCTCGATTTGTACCTGATGCACTGGCCGGTGGCGCTGACCCCGGGCATCAGCTTTCCGAAATCCGGCGCCGACATTCTGGCCCCCGAGGACATGCCGGTGGCCGATACCTGGCGCGCCATGGAACAACTGGTGGACAACAACCTGACCCGTCAGATCGGCGTCTCCAACTTCAGCGTGCGCAAGCTCACCGCGCTGTTGGAAACCGCCCGCCACCGCCCGGCCATGAACCAGGTGGAACTGCACCCATATTTGCAGCAAGCGCCCCTGGTGCGCTTCTGCCATGACAACGGCATTCAGGTCACCGCCTATTCGCCGCTGGGTTCTTCCGACCGGCCGGACAACTTCAAGGCCGAGGACGAACCGGTGCTGCTGGAAGACCCGGTGATCCGGTCCATCGCCGAACGGCACGACGCCACCCCGGCCCAGGTGCTGATCAGCTGGGCCCTGCACCGCGACACCGCGGTGATTCCCAAATCCGTGAACCCGGAACGCCTGGGGCAGAACCTGGCCGCCGCCGACCTGACACTCAGCGACGACGACCTCAACGAAATCGCCGACCTGGACCGCCACCGCCGCTACGTGGACGGTGCCTTCTGGGCCCAGCAAGGCAGCCCTTACACACTGGCCACGCTCTGGGACGAGTAACCGCCAACACCGCGTGATGCGCCGGCATCACGCGGCCCTCCCTTTACCCTTTTTTACCGCCGCCACCACCCGGATCCCTTAACCGTCGGTGGGCGGCATGCAATCATTGGCATCCATAACAACCGTCCGCCTCCGAAAGCGCGCCACGGAACGTCCGCGCCACCCGGCCCAACCAGGGACCCCAGATGCCGCCGAACTCACTGCCCAAGTTGAACCCGGATCCGGAACGGCCCAGCGCCGATTTTGAATCGGTGAATATCCGCTCGGCCATGCTCACGGGTATTTTCCTGCTGCTGGTGATGTACACCCTCTACGCCGCCGCCACCCTGTTCATGCCACTGATGGTGGCGTTCCTGACCAGCCTGATCTTCACGCCGGTGGTGCGGGCGCTGCGGGTACTGAAAATTCCGCCGCCGGTGAGCGCGGCGGCGGTGGTGATCGGCGTGCTCGGGCTGGGGTTCGGGGCGCTCTACGGGCTGTCGGAGCCGGCCATGGAATGGCTGCAAAAGGCGCCCCGGGATCTGCGCCAGCTGGAACAGGAATTCCACCAGTTCAGCGAGCCCATGCAGCAGCTCAAGCTGGCCAACGCCCAGATTGAGGACATCACCCCCGGCGACGACAACCCGCAGAAGACGGAAGCCCCCGGCTGGAGCCCGGTGAAGTGGATTCTCTCCGGCACCTGGTCGGCCCTCTACGGCATCACCCTGAGCGTGATTCTTCTTTATTTCATGCTCGCCTCCGGGGACACCTTTCTGCGCAAGCTGGTGCGGGTAATCCCCCAGTTCGAACATAAACGGGCGGCGGTGGAAACCGTGCGTCAGATCCAGACCAGCGTGTCGCTGTACCTGGGCACCATCACCATCATCAACACCTGCCTGGGCGCCGGCGCCGCCCTGATTCTCTATCTGCTGGACATGCCCAACCCGATTCTTTTCGGGGTGATGGTCGGCATGCTGAACTTCGCCCCCTACATCGGCCCGATCATCAGCGGCGTGGTGCTGCTGTTCATCAGCAGCCTGAATTTCGACGGCCCCACCCAAGTGCTGCTGCCGCCGTTTCTGGTCATGGCTCTGAACGTTCTCGAGGGCCAGTTCATCACCCCCACGGTGGCCGGCCACCGATTAGCGCTGAGCCCGGTCGCCGTGTTTCTCTCGATCCTGCTTTGGGGCTGGATGTGGGGCGTGGTCGGCATCCTGATCGCGGTGCCGCTGCTGGTGTGCATCAAACTGGTGTGCGACAACGTGTCGTCGCTACGGCTGCTGTCCGAATTCCTGGGCCGCTGACCGACAGCGTCCTGATTCAACGAAGCTGGCTGTCCTTACTGCCGCGCCGGTTGTAACCCTCGACGCGCGCTTCGTCGCGCTCGCTCCGACACAGAGTACACAGCGCGACCCCGGGCAGAGCCTGGCGGCGCGCCTCCGGAATGGGCGCCTCGCACTCCTCGCAATGAGTCCGACTTTCCCCGGCGGGGAGCCGGCTTCGGGCATGCTGCACGGCGGAATCCACGGTGTCGTCGATCTGATCCTGAACCGCCCCTTCCGGGGCCCAGCCGGTCGCCATGGCACTCTCCTGATGGTCTTTCATCGTAATGTAACGCCGAATCCCGGGCGCCGTTAAGTCCCCATCTCGACGATCAACCGCCACCCCGCCAACGAAACACTGGGTGTCACGGACGCCGTGCGCTACAGTAGCGCCCGTTCTCAATCCCCTGACCAGGACCCGCCATCCATGTCCGCCACCCTCTCTCCGCCGAACCGCCCCAACATCGTGATCATGGTGGCCGGGGGCATTCTGGTGGCGCTGGTGGCGATCGTGTTCGCGCGGCTCGCCTACGGTCTGATTCTGCCGCCCATGCGCGACGATCTGGGCCTGAGCTACCGGCAGGCCGGCACCCTGGGCACCGTCACCGCGCTCGGCTATCTGCTGTTCGTGTTGCTAGGCGGCATCGCCGCCGGCCGTTGGGGTGCGCGCAACGCGGTGGCTACCGGCCTGCTGATTCTCACCGCCGCCTTCGCCGGTCTGGCGGCGGCCAGCGACTATCCGGTAATCGTCGGGCTGATGGCGCTGCTGGGCCTGGGCACCGCCTTTTGCTTCGCGCCCATGGTGTCGCTGCTGGCCACCTGGTACCCGGAGAAACGCGGCATGGTGATCGGCTGCATGGCCGGCGGCGTGGGCGCCGGCATCTTCGCCACAGGGCTGCTGGTGCCCTGGCTGTCCAGCCAGTTCGGGGAGCACGGCTGGCGCCTAGCCTGGGGCCTGTTCGCCGCCCTGGCGGCGGTGGCGGTGACTCTGGTTCTGGCGGCGGTGCGCGACCCGGCGCCGGTGGCCCACGATCACCCGGACCGCCCGGCCCCGGCGGACAAATGGCGCATCTACCGCAACCCCCGCGTAATCGTCATGGCCTCTCTTTACGGCATTATCGGCATGGTCTACATCATCCAGGCGATCTTCATGGTCAGCTACGTGGTGGAATCCGGGTTCGACGAGGCCACCGCCGGCTGGCTGATGGCCATGTCCGGCCTGCTGTCGGTGGCCGCCGGCCCGCTGTGGGGCACGCTGTCCGATGTCTGGGGCCGGGGCAACGCCCTGACCCTGGCGATGACGGTGGTCACCGTGGCCATGGGGCTGCCGCTGATCGACCAGAGCCTGGCCCTGTTCTTCGCCCACTTCCTGCTGATGGGCTGCGCGGTGAACGGCGTGTTCACCATGGTCCAGGCCGCCAGCACCGACCAGGTGGCGCCCCGCCACATCCCCATCGCGTTCAGCTATGTGACGGTGTTCTTCGCCGGCGGCCAGTTCCTGGGGCCGGCCATCGCCGGCTGGCTGATCGAGGCCACCGGCGGCTTTCGCCTGGCGGTGGCGTTCACCTGCGTGGCGCTGCTGGCCGGCCTCTACCTGGCGCAAAAACTCCGCCGTTTCCCCGCCGGCCTGGCCGTGGACTGAACGCCACCGCCGCGTTTCGTTCTATTTTTGTTACTGGCGTCCCATAAAACCGCGTTCATCACTGAACTGTCATCATCGCCGCCCAGCCTGTTCGCCGTTAACCATTTCGGACCGGCTTATGACTCCCGTTTCCCTGACTCGACGCAAACTGATTCAAGCCATGTTCTACGGCGCCGGCGCCGCGGTGATCACCGCCTGCGGCGGCGGCTCTTCGTCGTCCAGTGCCCCTGGCGGTCCGGCGCCGACGCCCGGCACGCCTTCGGAGCCGGAGCCGCCCACACCGGAGCCGCCGGCGCCGCCGGCCACCATGTTGCCGCTGCAGGCGGGGCCGTTGGCCGGGATCGGTGAGCTGGTGGAAAGCGACGTGGACGGCATCCTGATTCCCGAGGGGTTCTCGATCCGCCGCGTCGCCCGGCACCTGGAAGACCCGATCAGCGGCCTGCCCAACCTCACCGGTTTGCTGCGCGACAACTGGCATCTTTTCCCGGACGGCGGCGCTGTTTTCCCGGTCGAGGAAGACGGCGGCTGGGTCTACGTTTCCAACAGTGAAACCGACCCTGGCGGCGGTGTCGGGGCGCTGCGCTTCGACCGGGACGGCAGCGTGACCGATGCCTACCGGATTCTGCGCGGCACGCGCCGCAACTGCGCCGGAGGCGCCACGCCCTGGGGCACCTGGTTGTCCTGCGAAGAAACCACCGACGGTCTGGTGTACGAATGCCATCCGCTGGGCCCCGCGTCCCTGGCCCGGGCCCATCCGGCGCTGGGCATGTTCAACCACGAAGCCGCGGTGGTGGATTGGGACAGCCGCACCCTGTACCTGTCCGAGGACAACGGTAACGGCCGGCTCTACCGCTTCCGATCCGCCGGCCTGGTCACCTCGATCACCGGGCAACCGGGCCTGGATCTGGATAACGGCGTGCTGGAAGTCCTGGAAGTGGAGGGCTTCGCCAACGGCGCCTACCAGGAAGACCTGCCCCGGGCCCGGCGCCTGCATAAGGTGCGCTGGGTGCCGGTTCAGGATCCGCACCGGGCCCAGGAAACGGTGCGCGCCGAGATCGAAGCGGCCACCGGTCAAGGCGCCCCGGGCACCCGTTTCAAAGGCGGCGAAGGCCTGTGGGTGCAGACCCTGCCGGAGGGCCAGCGGCCCGATATCGCGGGCAGCGCCAACCCGCTGCGCGCGGTGGTGTTCCTGGCCTGTAAAGGCGATAACCGGGTCTACGCCCTGGACATCGACAACGATCAGATTGAAGTGGTATTCGACAACGAGCAATTGATCGGCAGCGGCGAAGCGCCCTTCAACGACGTCGACAATATCGTCGTGGGGCCGGCCGGCGACGTGGTGGTGGCGGAAGACGGCGACCTGATGCGCCTGATGGTGATGGTGCCCAACCAGCCCGCCAAAATACTGCTGCGGATTCCGGGCGGCGGCAGCGAACTCACCGGCCCCGCCTTCACCCCGGACGGCTCGCGGCTGTACTTCAGCTCCCAGCGCGGCCCCTCCGCGCTGCTGCTGCCCACCGGCGCCACCTACGAGCTGACCATCCCGGAAGCCTTCCGCCGCGCCTGATCCGCGCCCCCTCCCTCACCCGCCCCGCCGCGCCTCCAGGGCGCCGGCGGGGCGGCGACATACCGCCATTATCATCGCCGGCCGTTCCTGATTAGAATGTGCGGCTTCCCGGCGCCCACGGTGCGGCCGGAACCCTCTTCCACGGATGTCGAACCAGGGCGCGGCGATGAGCAACGGCAGGCCCACAAACGTGAACCATGACGGCGCGCTGAGGCAGCGGCTGGCGGACCTGGGCGTACGCGCCGCCGGCGCGCCGCTGCCCTGCTTCGGCGAACGGCTGGCGCGGCTGTTCGACCTGTCCGACACCGTGGCGCTGGACGCCGCCAACGTGGAAGCCCGGGACGGCCATTTCGGTGCCGACAAAAAAGCCGCCGAGCGGCTGCGCGCGGAGTTGGAAAAGCTGCGTCACAGCCAGCGGGCGGCCATCGAAGCGAGCGTCACCGACGAGCGGATCGGCACCCGCAACGGCCTGCCCGCGCCGGAGGCCGGCCCGAGCCCGGCCGAGCCGCCGGACTTCGAGCCCTACCGCCGCTTCTATCAGAGCAAGCAGCGGCAAATGGCCGCCGCCGTGCCGCCGCTGCGGCTGAAGGCACGCGGCGCGCTCACCGACCACGGCCCGGCCCTGGCGCGGCTGGCGCGCATCGACGCGGTACTGGACAACACACTCACCGGCTATGCCCGCAAGGGCTTCGGCGCCGTGCCCGGGGTGCTGGAGAAGCGCTTCCTGGCGCTGTGGCCGGACCGCCAGCACAGCCTGCTCAGCGACGCGCCCGGCCAGGAGCCCCAGGATTGGATGCGGGAAGGCGCCTGGCTGCACCGCTTCTGCCAGGAGATGAAAACCATGTTGCTGGCGGAGCTGGACGCCCGGCTGGAGCCGGTCCAGGGCTTGCTTTCGGCGCTGCAAAACGACTCACAAGGACCTCAATGACACGCTTTTTATTCGTACTGGTATGTCTGCTCGGCGCGGCCGCCGTGGCCTGGGTGGGCATCGGTTTTCTCGGCACCAACGCGGTGGCCCTCACCGCCACCCTGCTGATTGCCTTCGTGTACGGCTTCGGCTTCCTGGAACTGCGCCGCTTCCGCGCCGACAGCGCCCGACTGGCCCGGCAACTGGAGACGCCACCCGCTGACGGCGACGCTCTGGAGCGCTGGCTGGCGGAGCTGCCCGCCGCCCTGCGCGGCGCCGTGCGCCGACGCGTGGAAGGAGAAAGCACGCCGCTTCCGGGGCCCATGCTGACGCCCTATCTGTCCGGCCTGCTGGTAATGCTGGGCCTGCTGGGCACCTTCATCGGCATGATCGTCACCCTGCAGGGCGCGGTCAGCGCCCTGGAAGGCGGCAACAACCTGGCCGCGGTGCAAAGCGCCCTGGCGGCGCCCATCGCCGGGCTCAGCCTGGCCTTCGGCACCTCCATCGCGGGTGTCGCCGCCTCCGCCATGCTGGGGCTGGGCGCCACCCTGAGCCGCCGCGAGCGCACCCTGGTCAGCCGCGACCTGGACGCCGTGTTGCGCCACGATTTGCGCGCCTTCTCGCTGAAACATCAGCAGCAGGAAGCGTTCCGCGCAATGCGCTCACAGTCTGACGCTTTCCCGACGGTAGCGGATAACCTGCAGGCGCTGACCCGGCGTCTGGAACAGATGGGCGACCAGCTCAACAACGCGCTCACCGACAATCAACAGCGCTTCCACGACCAGACCGCCGAGCACTACCGGCAACTGGCGGCTTCCGTCGGCGACAGCCTCCGCGCCAGCCTGGCGGACAGCAGCCGGCTGGCGGCGGAAAGCGTTCGCCCGGTGATCGCCGAAGCTCTGGAACGCCTCAACGACCAGGCGGAGCAGAGCCACCAGCGCCTCAACACCCTCACCGAAAACCAGCTGAGCCGGATCGCCGAGCGCTTCGACACCACCACCGAAAACGCAGCGCGCCGCTGGCACGAGGGCCTGACCGAACATCAACGGACCGCGCAGGCCCTGACCGACAAAATCGCCGCCGCCCTGCACGATCACAACGAGCGCTTCCAGGCCCACGGCGAGGCCCTGCTGACGCAAATCCGCGACGGCGAACAACGGGCCCAGGCGGATAACCAGCAGCGCCTGGCCGAGATCAGCGAACGCTTTCAGGACGCCGGCGATGCCACCGCCCAGGGCTGGCGCGAAGGCCTCGAGCAGCAACAGCAAACGCTGGCCCGCCTGGTCAGCGAGCTCGGCGACACCCTGCGCGGCCACACGGACCGTTTCCAGCACACCGCCGACGGTCTGGTGGCAGGGCAACGGGAAGGTCTGGACACCTTGCTCGCCCGCACCGGCGAGCAGCTCAGCGCCCTGCGGGACCAGGAAGCGGCGCGGGGCAACGCGGCCAACCAGCGTCTGGCCGATCTGGAAGCCACCGCCGCCCGCCACCTCACCGAGCTGGGCACCGCCCTGGAAGCGCCCATGACGCGCCTGATCGAAACCGCCTCGGAAACCCCCAAGGCGGCGGCGGAGGTGATCCGTCGCCTGCGCGAGGAAATGGCGCAAAGCAGCGAGCGGGACAACGAGCTGCTGGAAGAACGGCGCCGCATCATGACCGAGCTGGACGCCCTGCTCACCGCCCAGCAACAGGCGGCCGGCGTGCAGCGTGACGCGGTGGAGACGCTGATCCGCGACGCCGGTGGCGTGCTCAAGGAGGTCAGCGATACCTTCGCCGGCCAGGTGGACGCGCAAACCGTCCGCCTGGACGAAGCCGCCGCCGACCTCACCGGCGGCGCCCACGAAGTGGCCAGCCTGGGCGATGCCTTCGGCACCGCGGTGAACCTGTTCAGCGAGTCCAACGGCAAACTGCTGGATAACCTGAAACGCATCGAGACTTCCCTGGAACAATCCGCCGCGCGCAGCGACGAACAGCTCGCCTACTACGTGGAGCAAGCCCGCGAGGTAATTGATCTCAGCCTGAGTTCCCAGAAAGAAGTGATCGACGCGCTGGCCGCCCTCAAAGCCCACGAGGCGCGCTGATGGACGAGTTGCACGACGCGTCCCACGACGGCGCACAATCCACCCCGGTGTGGGCGATCTTCTCGGATCTGATGGCGGCGCTGGTGGGCATCTTCGTGCTGCTGCTGGTGTGGGTGATCGGCATTCAGCTGGAACTGAGCCAGTCGCTGGAGGAAGAACGCGCCAAACTGCAGGCCGAACAGGAACGCCGTCAGGCGTTGGAAGAGGCGCTGGCCGATCCGCTCGCCAGCGGCCGCATCTCGTTCCAGAACGGCCGCATCGGCATCAACGGCAGCGTGCTGTTCGCGCTCAACGCGGACCGCCTGCAACCGGAAGGCCGGGCACTGCTGGAAAGCCTGGTGGAACCGCTGGGCACCTACCTGGCGCGACACGACGAGCTACTGATGGTGAGCGGTTTCACCGACGATCTGCCGATTCAGAATGGCAACGGCCTCTACCGGGATAACTGGGGCCTGTCCGCCCAGCGCGCGCTCACCGTCACCCGCACCCTGATCGACCAGGGCCTGCCGGCGGAACGTATTTTCGCCGCCGCCTTCGGCGATAACCAGCCGGTGACCCCCAACACCGACAGCGCCGCCCGCGCCAAAAACCGGCGCGTGGAAATCACCACCGTACCGCGCGCCGACGCCACCGCCGGCGAACCGGAACAGGACGGGCCACGCGATGAGTGAAGTTCTGGCGCAACTGCGGGCCCTGCGCCAGGCCGGTGCCCACCACCACGATCCGGTGCGTTTTGCCTATCTGGAAAGCTTCGCCACGCGCCTGGCCGAAAGCCGGCGCGCGCCGTCGCAAAAACATCAAGAAAAACTGGAACAGGCGCTCGCCGATTACCAGGCCCGCACGGACGCCGGCGACGAGGAAAACCAGGACGACGTGGCGGCGCCGTACCGGTCTCCGCTGGCAACGTTACTGCAAACCCTGCGCGGCGATGGCGAAGCGCCCCGCGACCTGAAAGCCCTGGCACCGATCCGCGAAGCCCAGGCCAAACAACAACTGGCCGCCCGCATCCAGCACGCCATAACCCACGTCCCCGGCGACGCCGGACCACTCAACGCGCACCGGCAGGTAGCCCGGGCGTTGGCCGCGCTGCAGGACATATCGCCGGAATATCTGGAGCATCTGGTCACTTACCTGGATGACCTGATGGTATTGGAGAAAATCCCGCCCGCCACCAAACGCTCTTCGTAAGTCCGCGAAAGGTGGCACCTTGTGCGAGCGGGCCCGGCGGCTATGAATCTTCCAGCTTGTCCTGGGTGCGCAGCTGGAAATCGCTGGCGTCATGGCGTTCGCGCAGTTGTTCACTCGGATCGCCCCAGGCACGGTTGACCATGCGGCCGCGCTGCACGGCGGGGCGCTCGGCGATCTCCGCTTCCCAACGCAGCACGTTCTTGTAAGTGTGCGCCTCCAGGAATTCAGCGGCTTCGTACACCTTGTTGGTGACCAGGGCGCCGTACCAGGGCCAGATGGCCATGTCGGCGATGGTGTAATCGTCGCCGACCAGAAAGCGGTTGTCCGCCAGGCGGCGGTCCAGCACGTCGAGCTGGCGCTTCACTTCCATGGTGTAACGGTTGATCGGGTATTCGTACTTTTCCGGCGCGTAGGCATAGAAGTGGCCGAAGCCGCCGCCCAGGAACGGCACCGCGCCCATCTGCCAGAACAGCCAGTTCAGGCACTCGGTACGCCGCGCCACGTCGGTGGGCAGAAAGGCACCGAACTTCTCGGCCAGATACAGCAGGATGGCGCCGGACTCGAACACGCGGATCGACGAGTCCTGGCTCTGGTCCACCAGGGCCGGAATCTTGGAGTTGGGATTGATGTCGACGAAACCGCTGCCGAACTGATCGCCCTCGGTAATGCGCACCAGCCAGGCGTCGTACTCGGCCCCCTCGAAACCCTTTTCCAGAAGCTCCTCGAGCAGCATCGTCACCTTGACGCCGTTGGGCGTGGCCAGGGAATACAACTGCAGCGGGTGTTTGCCCACGGACAACGCTTTTTCATGGGTGGGGCCGGCGATGGGCCGGTTGATGCTGGCGAATTTGCCGCCGCTTTCGGCATCCCATTTCCAGACTTTGGGAGGCGTGTAAGTGTCGTCGCTCATAGCTACTCTCTCGGTCGGACAAACGAAAATAAGCCCAGGCTTGAGGGCAAAGAATGACAAGATAACGCTCAAGGCGGCGGCAAGATAGCCGCCTTGTTGGCCATAACCCGTGGATTCTTGCCCGATCCTGGCGGGCCCGGTGTTCGCCCCCCGGCGGCTTTCTTCCGCGCCTGAAACAACTGTGCTAACGTCCCAGCGACCTTCCCGGACCGACCTGATTGTGGAGAACACGCTTGCCGGCGGATCCCGAACACAACGATAAAGCCGCCCTGGACAGCGAGCAGCAACTGGTGGAAGCCACCGTGGACGGTGTCCAGGACAGCGCCCTCACCGAGACCCGCCGGAACCAGATCTGCGACGCGGCGCTGTCGCTGTTTCTCGAAAAGGGCTTCGACGCCACTACCATCCGCGACATCTGCGCGCGCTCCGGCGTCAACCAGGCGAGCATCTACGATTACATCGCCAACAAGAACGACATCCTGCGCCGGCTGCTCAACAAGCTGTGGTTCGCCCAGGACGTGCCGACCCTGGCGGAGCGCCTGGAGCGTGATCCGGAGGTGCCGTTCGAGGACCAGGTGGCGGCGTTCTTCCAGGACGTCTGGAGCAAGAAGCGCCAGGGCACCCTGCTGATTTACCGTTCCATTCCCCACCTTCGCGACGAAGACCGCAGGACCATGCGCGCCCGCGACGAGGCGGTGCTGGAGGCCCTCGCCGACCAGTTGCGCCGGCGTACCGGTCTGCCGGCGGACGACCCGCGCGCCGAAGTGGTGGCCAATATGATCGTGTTTCTGGCCGCATTCGCGCCCATGCGCGACTGGCTGAACCGCGACATCGACGACACCGTGATCCTGAAAACCGTGGCGGCGGCGGTCCGCGCCATGGTCGATCAATTAGGCGAAAAGCCTAGCTAATTCAACCACTTAAACGCCGAAACAGCATTCCATTATTTGCCTTTCCAGCGTGACCCGCCGGTCAATGACGCTTGACTTGCCGCCTTGATCCGCCTTAGCTTGATTCCTGACAAGTGTCAGCCAGCCACGGCGCCCGCCGTGCATAAGGAGAAAAATTGACGCCCGAAGACGCCCAGGCGCATATCGTCGCCAGCGATCCCCGCTTCGCGCTCACCGAGGCGGAGATCGGCGGAATTCGCTATCCGGTATTCGCCAACGCCCCGGCGCACCTGCGCGTGCTGCTGGAAGACGCCGCCCCCGCCTACGGCGACCGCGCCGCTTTGGTCTACCAGGACGAGCGCTGGAGCCACGCCCAGCTGTGCCGGGAGGTCCGGCGCGTCGCCAACGCCCTGGCCGACGACCTGGGTGTGCGCCCGGGCGATCCGGTGGCGATCGCCATGCGCAACTACCCGGAGTTGCCGATTCTGATTCTCGCGGCGGCCGCGCTGGGCGCGGTGGCGGTGCCCATGAACGCCTGGTGGTCCGAGCAGGAACTGGCCTACGGCCTCACTGATTGCGGGGCCCGGGTGGTGTTCGCCGATGGGCCCCGCCACCAACGCATGGAAAAGTGCGCCGCCGACAACGGCCTGACCCTGATCGCGGTGCGCGATGCCGACGCGTTGCCCGGCCAGCCGCGCTACGAGCAGCTGCGTGACAGCGGCCGGGATGATCACTGGCCGGACGTGACCATCGCCCCGGACGACGACTTCGCGGTGCTGTATTCGTCCGGCTCCACCGGCAACCCCAAGGGGGTGGTGCTCACCCATCGCGGTGCGATCTCGGCGGTGTATTCCTGGGTCATGGCGCGGCTGATGGCGCCGCTGGTGGCGGACCCGCCGCCGCCCCTGCCGGAGCCCGACCGGATTCAACCGCCCTCGTTTCTGGTGGTGACGCCGCTGTTCCACGTTACCGCCTTGCAGTCGAACTTCCTGCAGGGGCTGGCCAACGGCGCCACCCTGACGCTGATGTATAAGTGGGATCCGGAAGAGGCGGTGCGTTTGATCAAGCGCGAGCGCATCACCCGATTCACCGGCGTACCCACCCAGTCCGCTGAATTGATGGACACCGCCCGCCGCCTGGGCGAACCCCTGGACACCCTGGAAGCGATCGGCGGCGGCGGCGCCAAGCGGCCCGCCGCCCAGGTGGGCCAGCTTGCCGAAGCGTTCCCCGCCGCCGCCATCGCCTCCGGCTGGGGCATGACCGAGACTAACGCCCTGGGCATTCTGATCGGCGGCCCGGACTATGTCGCCCACCCGGAAGCCGCCGGCCGGCCGACCCCGCCGCTGCAGGAGATGCGCATCGTCGATGGCAACGGCGTGGAGGTGCCCACCGGCGAGATCGGCGAGTTGACCGTGAAAAGCCCCGCCAATATGCGCTGCTATCTGAATCTGCCCGAGGCCACCGCCGACACCGTACGCGACGGCTGGCTGTACACCGGCGACCTGGCGCGCATCGATGAGGAAGGCCTGATCTACATCGTCGACCGCAAGAAGAGCATCATCATCCGGGGCGGCGAAAACATTGCCTGCCTGGAAGTGGAAGGCGCCTTGCACCGTCACCCGGACGTGGTCGAAGCCGGCGTGTTCCCGCTCCCCGATGAGCGCCTGGGCGAGATCGTGGGCGCCGGCGTGCACCTCAAACCCGGCGCCCGTGTCGACGAGGCCGGGCTGAAAGCCTTCCTGGCCGATTACCTGGCCCCTTTCAAAATTCCCGACCGCCTCTGGCTGCGCAGCGATCCGCTGCCCCGGGGCGGCACCGACAAAACCGACCGCCGCGCTTTACGCGCGCAATGCCTGGCCGCCGACACTGAGGCGGGCGCCCCCATCAACGAGGAGTAGAACCAAATGGGTAACGATACCGATCTGAACAACCTGGCCATGTCCGAAGACGCGCGCCCGCTGCTGGACGCCCTGGCCAAGCACATCCGCGAAAACGTGGACCCGATCACCGAGGAATTCCATCGCCTGGGCGAAGGCCGCGCGGAACGTTTCAGCTATGCCCCCGGCCAGCTGGAACTGCTGGAAACCGCCAAGAACAAAGCCCGCGAAGCCGGCCTTTGGAATTTCTTCCTGCCCAACGCGGAAACCGGCGAAGGCCTGTCCAACCTGGACTACGCCTACATCGCCTTCGAGCTGGGCAAGAACCCGCTGGCGTCACAGACACTGAACTGCTCGGCGCCGGACACCGGCAACATGGAAGTGCTGGAGCGGGTCGGCACCCCCGAGCAGAAAGAGAAATGGCTGAAGCCGCTGCTTAACGGCGAGATCCGCTCTTGCTTCGGCATGACCGAGCCACAAGTGGCGTCCTCCGACGCGCGCAACATTGAAACCAGCGCCGTTCTGGACGGTGACGACTGGGTAATCAACGGCGAGAAATACTACATTTCCGGCGCCGGCGACCCGCGCTGCAAGATCATGATCTGCATGGTCAAGACCAGCCCGGACGCGCCCACCTTCCGCCAGCAGTCTCAGATTCTGGTGCCCATGGACGCCCCCGGCGTGCACGTGCTGGGCCCGATGCGTGTGTTCGGCCACGACCACGCGCCCCACGGCCACATGCACATCAAGCTGGATAACGTGCGCGTACCCAAGGAAAACATTCTGTGGGGCGAAGGTCGCGGCTTTGAAATCTCCCAGCTGCGCCTGGGCCCGGGCCGCATCCACCACTGCATGCGTTCCATCGGTTCCGCCGAAAAAGCCCTGGACCTGATTCTCGAGCGCGGCATGAACCGCGAAGCGTTCGGCAAGCAGATCATCAACCTGGGCAAGAACATGGAAACCATTTCCCGTGCCCGCATCGAAATCGAGGCGATGCGCATGATCGTCCTCAAGGCCGCCAAGGCCATGGACGTGATGGGCAACAAGGAAGCGCGCATCTGGGTGTCCATGGCGAAAGCGATGGTGCCGGAGAAGTGCTGCCAGATCATCGACCAGGCGATTCAGATCCACGGCGCCACCGGCGTCAGCCAGTGGTCGCCGCTGTCCGAAATGTACATGCAGCAGCGCACCTTGCGTCTCGCCGACGGCCCGGACGAGGTGCACCACAACGTGGTCGCCCGCAACGAAGTAAACCGCTACAACCAGACCGGAGCCTAATGCCATGGTGGAGACCACGCTGTTCGATCTGACCGGCAAGGTGGCGCTGATGACCGGCGCCTCCAAGGGCATGGGCAAGGCCATGGCGCACGCCCTGGCCGCCCACGGCGCCACGGTGGTGATCTCCGCGCGCACCCAGGAGACGCTCGACCAGACCGCCGCCGAAATCAACCAGGCGGTGGGTGCCGAGCGCGTGCACGCGGTGGCCGCCAACGCCGGCCGCAAACAGGAACTGGAAACGCTGGTGGAAAAAACCCACCAGCTGGCCGGGCCGGTGGACATTCTGGTCGGCAACGCCGGCGTCAATGTTCACTACGGGCCGATCTCCGAGATCCCCGACGACGCCTACGAAAAGACCATGCAGGTGAACGTGCAGGCCAACCTGTGGCTGGCGCGCCTGGTGGCGCCGGACATGATCGAGAAAGGCAACGGTTCGATGATGTTCACCGCCAGCGTCGGCGCCTTTAAACCGTCCGACACCCTGGGCCTGTACGGCACCTCCAAGCTGGCGCTCATCGGCCTGGTACGAAACCTGGCGCTGGAATACGGCCCCAAGGGTATCCGCGCCAACGCCATCTGCCCGGGTCTGGTGCGCACCGATTTCGCCAAGGCGCTGTGGGATAACCCGGAAGCGGTGAAGCGCGCCAACTCGCAGATTCCGCTGCGCCGACTCGGTGAAGCGGACGACTTCGAGGGCCTCGCGGTGTTCCTGGGCTCCGACGCCAGCCGCTATATGACCGGCCAGGCCCTCACCGTCTGCGGCGGCTCCTTTATGTGGAGCTGATGTTGTAGGAGCGGGCCCTGCCCGCTCCCACAAGGCCTACTCCTACAAGAGCTCCGAGCGACAAAGGAGAATGACATGGAACTCAAAGATAAGATCGTGGTGGTGACCGGCGCGGCCGGTGGTATTGGCCGGGCCTTGGCGCAAGCGTTCGCCGAAGCCGGTGCTAAGAAAATCGTGTGCGTGGATCTGGACGGCGACGGCGCCGAGGCCACCGCCAAGATGGTCGACGGCATTGGCCGCAAAATGGACGTGTCCAACGAAGACCACATCAAAGCGCTCATCGACGACACTGAAAACGACGTGGGCCCGATCGATCTGTTCTGTTCCAACGCCGGCATTTCCGTGCCCGGCGGCCCGGAGGTGGCCAACGATCAGTGGCAAAAAATCTGGGATATTAATGTGATGGCGCACATCTACGCCGCGCGTCATCTGGCGCCCAGGATGATCGAGCGCGGCGGCGGTTATTTTCTCAATACCGCTTCCGCCGCCGGCCTGCTGTCGCAGATCGGCTCGGCGCCCTACGCGGTCACCAAGCACGCCGCCGTGGGGCTGGCGGAATGGATCGCGCTCACCTATGGCGATGACGGCATCAAAGTGTCGGTGCTGTGTCCGCAAGCGGTGCGCACCAACATGACCAAAGGCAAGGAAGACCACGTGGCCAGCGTGGACGGCATGATGGACCCGGAGCCGGTGGCCCAGGCCTGCCTGGAGGCCATTGAACAGGAAACCTTCCTGGTGCTGCCGCACAAGGAAGTGCTGCAGTACATGCGCAACAAAACGGAAAACTACGACCGCTGGATCGGCGGCATGCGCAAGCTCAACCGGAAGTACCGGTAGCGAGCGTGGGAGCGGGCGGGGCCCGCTCCCACATAGACCCGCTGCTACAAGTCGGTTATTTCAGATCGAAGCGGCCCAGGTTCATGACCTTGTTCCAGGCGGCGACGAAATCCTTCACGAACTTCTTCTCGGCGGTGTCCGCGCCGTACACCTCTGAAAGCGCGCGAAGCTGAGAGTTCGCACCGAACACCAGATCCAGCCGGGTGCCGGTCCACTTCAGCTCGCCGCTGCTGCGATCACGGCCCTCGAACAGATAGTCATCGTCCTCGGACTGAGGCGCCCAGGCGATGCTCATGTCCACCACCACCTTGAAGAAGTCATTGCTGAGCGCTTCCGGGCGGTCGGTGAAGACACCGTGTTTGGAGCCGTCGAAGTTGGCGTTCATGGCCCGCATGCCGCCCACCAGCACGGTCATCTCCGGCGCCGTCAGGGTGAGCAATTGGGCGCGGTCGATCAGCAGATGCTCCGCCGGCAACGGGTACGCCGCCTTACGGTAGTTGCGGAAGCCATCCACGAACGGTTCCAGGTACTCGAAGGAATCCACGTCGGTCTGCTCCAGCGAGGCGTCCGTGCGACCGGGGGCGAACGGCACGGTGACGTCATGACCGCCGTTAGCGGCGGCTTTCTCAACGCCGGCGCAACCGGCCAGCACGATAAGATCCGCCAGCGACACTTTCTTGCCACCGGACTGCGCGCCGTTGAACTCACTCTGAATGCCTTCCAGGGTGTTCAGAATCTTGTCCAGTTGCTGGGGCTCGTTCACCTCCCAGTTCTTCTGCGGTTCCAGACGCAGGCGGGCACCGTTAGCGCCACCGCGCATGTCGGAACCCCGGTAGGTGGACGCGGACGCCCAGGCCACTTTCACCATGTCCGGAATGCTCAGACCGGAGTCGACGATCTTGCCCTTAAGGCTGGCGATGTCCTTATCGTCGATCAACGGGTGATCCACCTTGGGCACCGGGTCTTGCCAGACCAGCTCTTCCTGGGGCACTTCCGGGCCCAAGTACCGTTCGATCGGCCCCATGTCCCGGTGAGTGAGCTTGTACCAGGCGCGGGCGAAAGCGTCGGCGAACTCTTCCGGGTGCTCGTAGAAGCGGCGGGAAATTTTCCCGTACTCCGGATCAAAGCGCAGCGACAAGTCGGTGGTCAGCATGGTCGGCTTGCGCTTCTTGCTCTTGTCCTGGGCGTAGGGGATATCCGCGTCCGCGTCCTTGGCGACCCACTGCTGGGCGCCAGCCGGGCTTTTTTCCAACTCCCACTCATGCTTGAACAGGTTATCGAAGAACAGGTTGGACCATTCGGTGGGCTTCTGCGTCCAGGTTACTTCCGGGCCGCCGCCGATGGTGTCGTCACCGAAGCCGGAACCGTGACTGCTCTTCCAGCCCAGGCCCATCATTTCAATCGGTGCCGCTTCCGGTTCCGGGCCCACCAGTTCCGGATCGCCGGCACCGTGGGTTTTGCCGAAGGTGTGGCCGCCGGCGATCAGTGCCACGGTTTCTTCATCGTTCATCGCCATGCGCGCGAAGGTTTCCCGAATATCGTGCGCGGCTTTCACCGGATCCGGCTCGCCGTTGGGGCCTTCCGGGTTCACGTAGATCAAACCCATTTGCACCGCCGCCAGGGGATTTTCCAGATCCCGGTCGCCGGAGTAACGCTTGTCGTCCAGCCAGGAATCCTCCACGCCCCAGTAGATGTCGTCCTCGGGTTCGTAAAGGTCCTCGCGACCGCCGGCGAAACCGAAGGTTTTGAAGCCCATGGATTCCAGCGCCACGTTACCGGTGAGCACGATCAGATCGGCCCAGGAAATTTTATTGCCGTACTTTTTCTTGATCGGCCACAGCAAACGGCGGGCTTTATCCAGGTTGACGTTGTCCGGCCAGCTGTTGAGCGGCGCGAACCGCTGGGTGCCGGAGCCGGCGCCACCCCGGCCGTCGCCGATGCGGTACGTGCCGGCGCTGTGCCAGGCCATGCGAATGAACATCGGGCCGTAATGGCCGAAGTCCGCCGGCCACCAGTCCTGGGTGTCGGTCATCAAATCGGTGAGGTCTTTTTTCAGCGCCGCCAGGTCCAGGCTTTTGAACGCTTCCGCGTAGTCGAAATCTTCGTCCATGGGATTGGACATGGATGAATGCTGATGAAGGATGTCCAAACGCAGCTGATTGGGCCACCAATCCCGGTTGGTGACGCCGCCGCCAGCGACGTTGTTGTTATGGAAGGGACATTTGCTCTCGGACATGCTCGTTCTCCTTGCTTATCATCGCGCTGAGTCGCGCCGTCATCGCTCGGGTCGCCATTAGGCTGCTTGTTCTACCTTACTTGTATTACCTTCCGCCCCCACTCTGCCAATATAGCCTGCCAAATACCCTGATAGCTTTTGTTACTGATCGTTTTCCATCTAGACTGGTCCACAGAATTTCAAACCCGGAGCCGCTGCCCATGGGAGCCCGCCCCAAACACCGCGACCGTCTGGTAAGCACCGCCGCCGCCCTGTTCCGCCAGCACGGTTACGCCGCCACCGGCATCAACGACATTCTTCAAACCGCCGGGGCGCCGAAAGGCTCGTTCTATCACTACTTTCCCGGCGGCAAGGAAGCGCTGGGCGCCGAGGCGGTGCGCTACGCCGGCACCCTGGTCACGCATACCCTGGAAGCGTTGCACCGCGAACACGACAGCGCCGGCGCGGCGCTACGCGCCTACGGGGAGCTGCTGGCCGGCTGGCTGGCCGATTCCGGCTACCGCGACGGCTGCCCGCTGGCCACCACCGTGCTGGAGGTGACGCCGCAATCGGAGCCGATCACCGCCGCCGCCCGCGACGCTTATGCCGCCTGGCGACGGGCGCTCGCGACCATAATCGCTCCCGCCGACCCGGACGCCGCCCGCGCCCGGCGGCTCGCCTCGCTGGCCATCTCCGCCCTGGAAGGCGCCCTGATCCAGGCGCGCGTAGCCCGGGACCCGGCGCCGATCCGCGACGCCTGCGAACAGGTGGCGTCGCTGATCGACGCGGATTGACGTATTGATTCGGGCTTCAAATTATATAGACTGGTCTATATTACTTTCGCGGAGCATCGCCATGACCCCGATCCCCGAGGGCTTTCAGCCCCACACCCGCAAGAGCGGCTTCACCGATCCCTGGGAGCCGATCTATCACCGCCCCCACGACAACGGCATCAGCCTGGGCCTGCACGCCGGCAAGGCCCACGCCAACAGCCGCGGCTTCGTCCACGGCGGGCTGCTCTCCGCCCTGTGCGATAACGCCATGGGGCTGAGCTGTGTGCCGCGCCTTGGTGAGGACCTCAAGGGCCTGGTGACCGTGAATCTGAATCTGGATTACCTGGGCAGCGCCCGCATCGGTCAGTGGCTGGAATTCCGCGCCGACGTCACTCGCGCCGGCCGCGGCCTGAGCTTCGCCAGCGCCATCGTGCTCGCCGACGGCCAACCCTGCACGCGCGCCACCGGCGTGTTCAAAGCGCAACGTTGATCCGGACACCGGTGATCACCGACGAAGCCGCCCCGCTGCATCAACTCAGTGGGAGCCTGGAATCGCCGTCGGGTCCATCCAGAACATTTCCCAAACATGGCCGTCCGGATCCGCCAGGCTGCGGCTGTACATAAACCCCGGGTCCTGGGCGGCGTTAACGTCCGCCGCGCCACCATTCGCGGACGCACAGTCGTTGAGCCGGTCGACCATATCGCGGTCATCGCAGGTGAGGGCCAGCATCACTTCACTGGTGCCGGCCGGCGGGATCGGGCGATCGGTGAAGGTACGCCACTTATCGTGGGTGAGCAGCATCACGAAGATGCTATCGCTGCACACCATGCAGGCGGCGGTGTCGTCGGTGAAATCCGGGTTATTTTCAAAACCCAGCGCTTGATAGAAGGCCATGGACGCCGCGAGATCGGCGACCGGCAGATTGACGAAAATCATTCGGGACATGGTTCGGTTCCTTCTGAAATCGAGAGGTGTCTTGCTATGGCGTCAAAGGCTGGTCGAACGACATAACCCGACTTCGACATTCACAAAGTCCGTTTTTGGGGCGGCGCCACCGGCCCGGCCCGACCCATCCTGGCATCCCCGGCAAAACCGTGCTGTTATCGGCTAATGGGGAACCGCGCAACATTTGCACAAATTTGCCCTCTTCCCATACCACCGCGACCTGAGTTAACGTGAACACCTGTACACAAACAGCATAATAACAGCGAGCACAGGCAATGACCCAGGCACAAACCCCCAAGCCCCGGAAGGGCTGGCTGGACAAGTTGACGGCGGTGGCCGACATGTTCGCCTTTCCGCTGCGTACCTCTCACTACGTGGAACTGGTGAACCCGCTGTGGACCACCCACCGCATGCACGCGCGGGTGGTCGACGTGTGGGACGAAACCAAGGATTGTCGCACCATCACGCTGCAGCCCGGCGCCAACTGGCGGCTGCACCGCCCCGGCCAGCACATTCGCGTGGGCATTCCGGTGGACGGGCGGCACTACACCCGCACCTACACGATTTCGTCGCCGCCGGAACGGGACGACGGCCGCTTCACCATTACCGTGAAGAAGATCGATGGTGGCCGTCTGTCGCACCATATCGTGCGCAACCTGAAGGTCGGCGACCACATTCCCGTGGGCCTGCCCCAGGGGGATTTCTACCTGCCCGACGCCTCGCCGATTCAGCCGCTGTTCATCACCGCCGGCAGTGGCATCACCCCGGCGCGCAGCATGCTGCACAGCCTGATCGAGCAGCAGCGTCTGCCGGATACCGTGCACATCCATTACGCGCCGCATGAGTTCGACACCATTTTCGGTAAGGAGCTGCGCAAGCTGAACGCGCAGCACCGGCACTACCATCTGCACGAAGTGCACACCCAGAAAGTAGACGACAACGCCGCCTACTTCAGCCGCGAGAAGCTGGAGCAGATCTGCCCGGATTGGCGCGAACGGGACTGCTACGCCTGTGGCCCTCCGGGGCTGCTGGCCGCCCTGGAACAGACCTGGGAGGAAGCCGGCCTGTCCAACCGCCTGCACATCGAGCGGTTCCGCGCCGAGCTGGCGCCGATCCCCGACGACGCGGTGGGCGGCAAGGTGCGCTTCGCGCAAAGCAAGCTGGATGTGGACGCGGACGGCCAGACCAACCTGCTGCGCATCGCCGAGGACGCCGGGCTCAACCCGCCCCACGGCTGCCGCATGGGCATCTGCCACACCTGCAACACGACGCTGAAATCCGGCTGCGTGCGCGACCTGCGCAGCGGTGAATACATCAACGAGCCCGGCGCCATCGTGCAGGTCTGTGTGTGCGCCACCGCCGGCGACTGCGAACTGGACATCTAGGAGGTCATTATGAGTAAGCGACAAGGTTTACCCGTGGATCTCACGGAAGAACAAATCGACGAGTTCGGCCGCGAGATGGACGCCATCTATTACGAAACCCTGGAATCCCGGGGCGAGAAAGACCGGCTCTATATTCTTCGGCTGATCCGGATTCAGCGCAGCATGGCGCTGTTCGGCCGACTCACCATCTACGCCAGTCTGTTCCTGCTGCCCGCCTGGCCGCACGCACTGTCCGGTTGGGGCACCACCCTGATCGTGATGGCGCTGGGCGTGATCCTGCTGGGTTTGGCGAAGATCCTGGAGAACATGGAAATCGCCCACAACGTGCTGCACGCCCAGTGGGACTGGATGAAAGACCCCGAGATTCAGTCCAACACCTGGGAGTGGGACACCATGAGCCCCTCGGACCGCTGGATGCACTCGCACAATGTGGTGCACCACACCTGGACCAACGTGCTCGAGAAAGATCTGGACGTGGGTTATGGCATCATGCGCGTGACCCCGCTGCAGCCCTGGAAACCGGCCTACCTGCTGCAACCGTTCTACTTCGTGACGTTGATGCTGCTGTTCGAGGAAGGCGTGGCCCTGCACGAACAGGCCATCATCGACGTGGGCGAAGGCAAGAAAAAGCCCAAAGAAATCCTGCCGCTGATGAAGCACATCGGCCGCAAAATCTGGGGCCAGGTGCGCAAGGACTACATCATGTGGCCGGGCCTGGCCGCGCTGGTATCGATCCCGATTTCCTTCTTCGTGCCGGAATCCCCGCTCACCGTGTTCCTGCTGGTGGCCGGCGCCAACTTCGTCGCCAACATCATCCGTAACATCTGGGCGTTCGTGATTATTTTCTGCGGGCACTTCCCCGCCGACGTCTACAACTTCACCGAGGAACAGGTGGAAGGCGAATCCCGGGGGCAGTGGTACATCCGCCAACTGCTCGGCTCCGCCAACATCACCGGCGGCCCGCTGTTCCATGTGATGTCCGGCAACCTCAGCCACCAGATCGAGCACCATCTGTTCCCGGACATGTGCAGCAACCGCTACCCGGAAGTGGCGCCGCGCGTCAAAGCGCTCGCCGACCGCTACGGCCTGCCGTACAACTCCGCGCCGCTGTGGCGCCAGTTCGGCACCACCTGGCTGAAGAACCTGCGGCTGGCATTCCCGGGCGGCACCCTGCCGCCGGAGCCGGCGCGGGCGTAATTGCCGAGGCCCGGCCCTGCTGACAGCGGGCCGGGCTGACGACGTTAGCGGTTCAGCACTTCGTCTTCGGTAAGGTTCTCCGTTTTTTCCGCGAACGAAAAGAACGACGGTTTCCGGTCGATAAAAATCTGTCCGGAGAGCGTCCAGGCCTCGCTGTCCTCCAGCAGACCGACGGGAAGGGCGTAGTGGTTCTTTTCGATGTAACGAAAGAACAGATGCGTGCCGCAGATTTTGCAGAAACCCCGCTCGGCGAACGTCGACGATTGGAACCGGCTAATGTGCTCCTCACCCTCGAACGTGACGGCCTGCTCGCATTCGGCGGCGAACATGGGGCCGCCGCCCCATTGGCGGCACATCTTGCAGTGGCAGAGAACCACGTTGTCGCTGATGGTTTTTGCGATAACACCCACCGCGCCGCACAGGCAGGCGCCACGATGTTCTGTTCGAGAATCCATAATTCGCTCCTGGCCGGGTTAACGGGGCCTAGCTGAACAGCAGGAAAGCGCTCAAAGCCAGGGACGCGCCGGACACCACCAGCGCGGCGGCGAGGGCGAGCCGGTACTTGGCGAAGCGGGCCTCCGACGCCCGGGCCGCCATCTCCATGCCGTCCAGGGCCTGTTGCAGCTTGTCCGCCAGCACCTGCACGGATTCCGCGTTGTGGGTGGCGGCGTCCTGCAGTTCCTGGATCTGCTGGGCCACCACCGGGTCGGCCTGGCCGGTCTCGGCGTTGCGCGACGTGAACGCGGGTATCGCGACCGTGGCGATCTGGGCCACGTAGGGCGCGACGGCTTTGATGATCGGGATCAGGGGCGCTGCCATCGTTATTTCTCCGCTCGGGCCGCACGGGCGGCGTGCAGCTTTTTGTAGCTTTCGATCAGGCGCTGGTGTTTTTCCAGACCGTCGAGGCGGCTGTTGGTGGGCGCCAGGCCGTGGAAGCGGACGCTGCCGTCCACCGAGCCGACCACCGCGTCCATGATATCCCCACCGTACATCCGACGCAGGTTGCGCACGTAATCGTCCAGCTCCAGCTCGTCGTCGACGGTGATTTCCAGCACGGCGCTGACGGCGCGGTAGAACAGGTTGCGCTCCACGGTGTTGTCGTTGAACTGCAGAAAGGCCTCGACCCGCTCCAGGGCTTCCTCGTGCTGGCCCAGGGCCAGATTAATCAGCAGCTTCAGCTCCAGCACGGTGAGCTGGCCCCAGACGGTGTTCTCGTCGAACTCGACGCCGATCAGCGTAATGATGTCGGTGTAGTCGTCGATCTGGCTTTCTTCCAGATGCTCCACCAGATCGGCCAGCTGGTCGTCGTCGAGGACGTGCAGATTGAGGATGTCCTCGCGGTAGTCCAGCGCCTTGTTGGTGTTGTCCCACACCAGGTCTTCCACCGGGTAGACCTCGGAATAGCCCGGCACCAGGATGCGACACACCGGCGCGCCCAGGTCCTCGTGCACGGCCATGTAGACCTCTTTGCCCAGGTCCTCGAGGATGCCGAACAGGTTCTCCGCTTCCTCCTTGGTGCTGCCGGAAAAGTCCCATTCGTGGAAATCGTAGTCGGCGTTGTCGCTGAAGAAGCGCCAGGAGACCACGCCGGTGGAGTCGATAAAGTGCTCCACGAAGTTGTTCGGCTCGCTCACCGCCAGGCTGTTGAAGGTGGGCAACGGCACGTCGTTCAGATTCTCAAAGCTGCGGCCCTGCAGCAGCTCGGTGAGGCTGCGCTCCAGCGCCACCGCCAGGCTCGGGTGGGCGCCGAACGACACGAACACGCCGCCGGTGCGCGGGTTCATCAACGCCACGCAGGCCACCGGGAATTGGCCGCCCAGCGAAGCATCCTTGACCAGCACCGGGAAGCCCTGGGCCTCCAGCGCCTCCACGCCTTCCACCAGGTTCGGGTACTTCGCCAGCACCGCTTTCGGCACATCCGGCAGCGCCAGTTCCTCTTCGATGATTTGCTTCTTCACCGCCCGCTCGAAGATCTCGGACAGGCACTGCACCTGCGCTTCCGCCAGCGTGTTGCCGGCGCTCATGCCGTTGCTCAGGTAGAGGTTCTCGATCAGGTTGGACGGGAACCACACCGTCTCGCCATCGGAGCGGCGCTGGAACGGCAGCGAGCAGATGCCGCGCGCCTCGTTGCCGGAATTGGTGTCGACCAGATTGGAGCCGCCCAGCTCGCGCTCGGGGTCGAAGATCGCCCGGCAATGCGCATCCAGAATCTCCTCGGGCAGCTCGTCGTTGGGGCCCGGCAGGAACCACTGCTCGTTGGGGTAATGCACGAAGGCGCTGTTGGCGATCTCCTCGCCGAAGTACTGGTCGTTGTAGAAGAAGTTGCAGCTCAGCCGCTCAATGAACTCGCCCAGCGCCGAGCACAGCGCGCTCTCCTTGGTGGCGCCCTTGCCGTTGGTGAAGCACATCGGCGAGGCCGCGTCGCGGATATGCAGCGACCAGACGTGCGGCACGATGTTGCGCCAGGACGCGATCTCGATCTTCATGCCCAGGTCCTCGAGCAGCCCGGTCATGGTGGCGATGGTTTCCTCCAGCGGCCGGTCCTTGCCCTCGATATAGGTGCGCGCCTCGCCATCGATGCCGGCCATCAGCAGCGCCTGGGCGTCCTCGTCCAGGTTCTCCACCGTCTCGATCTCGAACTCCGGCCCGGTCTGCACCACCTTCTTCACCGTGCAGCGGTCGATGGAACGCAGAATGCCCTGGCGGTCCTTGTCGGAGATGTCCTCCGGCAGCTCCACCTGGATCTTGAAGATCTGGTTGTAGCGGTTCTCCGGGTCGACGATGTTGTTTTGCGACAGCCGGATGTTGTCCGTGGGAATGTCCCGGGCCTTGCAGTACACCCGCACGAAATAGGCCGCGCACAGCGCCGACGACGCCAGAAAGTAATCGAACGGGCTGGGCGCCGAACCGTCGCCCTTGTAGCGGATCGGCTGGTCGGTGACCACGGTGAAGTCGTCGAACTTGGCTTCCAGGCGAAGGTTGTCGAGGAAATTGACGTTGATCTGCATGAGGGAACTACCGGGATTAAGGAGTGGGGCGCGCCATGGCCTTCAGTGGGCGCCATTATCCCGGTTTTGGGGCGGTTCGTCTTGGTTGGCTAAAGCCCGGTCGGGTTAACCCTGGCTAGACCCCCCCTGTCATGAATCTCATACGGGCGCAGCAACTGGCTGCAACGACGCACTGTCAGAACATCGATCCGCTCTTTGACGCTATAGATCACTCGATACTGACCGACGATGACCTCCCGAATACGCCGGGCACCGACCTCGGGAACAATGCGCCCGCTCTCAGGAAACTCGACTAGCCGCCCCACCACGGAAAACAGCTCGTCCGCCCAATCGACCGCCGCCTTGGGATTGTCCTCCGCGATATACAGAGCGATATCCTCGACGCGCTCCAAAGCAAGCGGGGACCAGACAATGTTCATCGCGACAGCCGGTCCATAATCCGCGCTTTCGCATCCTCATGGGAGACGCCATCGCCCGCGGCGATCTGTTCTTCCGCTTTATAGATCTCTTCTAGGACCTCCAGGCGCTCCTGCATCCGTTCATATTCGTGGGCATCGACCAGAACCGCCACGCCACGCCCGCGCTGGGTCAGCACCATCGGGCGGCGGGTTTCCTGGATCTGCTTTACGAACGTGGCGACGCCAGCCCGGAACTCAGACAAAGGGCGGATATCTTCATCGACATGGACCCGTGACATGGGAACCTCTCTGTACACTATAAAGTACAAATTAGCGTACATTTTCGCCCAGCGAAGAACAAGCCCAGGCGATAAACGTCCGGCTGTTACCCGGTCAGCCCGGGTCGGGTTCGCCGAACAGCTTGCCGCCGCCGGCCCAGTCGGAGGTGGCGATGTCTTCGAAGATCACATAGATACGGGTTATTGAAAGGCGTAGACGTCCATAGCCAGCACACCGTACTCATAGCCGGCGTGCAGATGTTCCATTGTCGCCCCGTCACCCGCCGCGCCCAGCGCGACGAACAGCGGAGACAGGTGTTCTTCGGAAGGGTGGTTGCGGGCGGCGGACGGCGCCTGCTCGCGATAGCGCACCAGGGACGCCGCGTCACCCGCCTCCAGCCGTTGCTTCATCCAGGCGCTGAAGTCGCTCACCCAGGACGGCACGGCGGCGTCGATATCGGCGCCCCGGAACTCGTACAGATTGTGCGTCAGCGAGCCGGAGCCGACCACCAGCACCCCCTCGTCGCGCAGGCTCGACAGCGCGCGGCCGATGCGCAGGTGTTCGGCCGGCGAGGCGCCTCGCACCACGGAAACCTGCGCCACCGGGATATCCGCCCGGGGGTACATCAGACGCAACGGCACCCAGGCGCCATGGTCCAGCCCGCGGGTGGCGTGGGTCTGAGCCGTCACGCCCTGCCGCTCCAGCTCGGCCACCGCGCGGGCGGCGACCTCCGGGGCGCCCGGGGCGCCGTACTCAATCTCGAACAGAGCGCGCGGAAAGCCGCCGAAATCATGGATGGTCTGCGGGTCCGGCGTCAGGGACACCGCCGGCGCGGCGGACGTCTCCCAATGGGCGGATGCCACCAGAATCGCCTTGGGCCTGGGCAGGGTGTCGCCAAGCGTCAGCAGGAACTGATGGGCGGGGCTCTCCTGGATCGCCAGCATCGGCGAACCGTGGGATATAAACAGCGTCGGCAAACGAGTCATGGTTACCTCCAACAATGGCGACCAGCCTACTTGTTGACACCATCGGGATAAACGCCGTATCAATTAACTGTCTGTTCCGATTTTCGAGACAATCAATGAACAAGTTCCAGGAAATGCAGGCGTTTACCGCCGTGGTGGACAACGGCAGCTTCGTGGCCGCCGCCGACGCCCTGAAGGCCTCCAAAGCGGCGGTTTCCCGGCAGGTCGCGGACCTGGAACAGCGTCTCGGCACCCGGCTGCTCAACCGGACCACGCGCAAGCTGTCCCTCACCGACGAGGGGCAGTTGTTCTACATCCGCTGCACGGATCTGCTCAACGGCCTCGCGGAAGCCGAATCCGAGCTCAACCAGCGCAGCGGTGAACCCTCGGGGCACCTGCGCATCAGCGCGCCGGTGACCTTCGGAATATCACACCTGGCGCCACTGTGGGGCCGGTTCCTGCAGCAGCACCCGAAAGTCTCCATGGAGGTGTCGCTTTCCGACCGCACCGTGGACCTGGTGGAAGACGGCTTCGACCTGGCGGTGCGCATCTCGCGGGCGCCGCATCCCACCTTCATCGCGCGCAAGCTCACCACCACGACCATGGTACTGTGCGCCTCCCCCGGTTACCTCAAGCAGCACGGCACGCCCGAGCGCCCACAGGACCTCGCCGACCACAATGTGGTCTCCTACACCTACTGGTCGTCCAAGGACGAATGGGAATTCACCGGCCCCGGCGGGAAAAAAGACGTGGTGAGAACGCGGCCCCGGCTGCACGCCAACAGCGGCGATACCTGCATCGCCGCGGCGCTACAGGACCAGGGCATCGTCATGCAGCCGGACTTTCTGGTGCACGACGCGTTGCGGGACGGAAGGCTGGTGCCGCTGCTGGAAGACTACCGGACCACCGAGCTGGGCGTGTACGCCATCTATACCTCCCGCCGGCAGTTGCCGCTGAAGCTGCGCTTCCTGATCGACTTTCTGGTCGACGCCTTCCAGAACCCGGTCTGGCGGTCAGAGGAATAGCAGGTCTCGATGATTACGCGGCGGAATCTTCCCCCACATCCCAACCGGGAAAGACCAGCACCGCCGGGTGGCAACGCAAAGCACGGGCCAGGACCTTGGCGCGCTCCACGCCCAGGCGCACGCGGTCGTTCTCAATGGCGGAGAGGGTGGACTGCGCGATGCCCGTGGCGGTGGCCAGGTCGTTCTGGCTCATCGCCTGCAGCTCACGCAGTATCCGGACGGATTCGCCGACGGAGACTTCAATACCCTTTTTCGCTTTACCATACTCACTCATTTCATTGCCTCCCGTAATCGTGGGGAGTGGTGATTTTCAGCTTAAGGCTCTAACTGTACGGGCATCTGGTCCTTATGAGCGCGGTGACGCCGAGCTTGATTGTTTAGTTGGCAAGAATGCGGCCTATCATTTCGCGTATCCAACGGTGGGCACCGTGCCCGTGATTACGCTCATGCCAGACCATGCCAACGGAAAACCCGGCGGTTTCAAAGGGAGCAGCGACAACTCTGATGTCCGTGCGCCCCGCGACCAAACGCCGCGGCGCCAGCGCGACAAGATCTGACTGGGCAACGATCTCGGGGATAAGCAGGAAAGACGCGGCGGAGAGAACAACCTTCCGTGCCTGCCCCAGTGTTTCCAGCACCTGATCGATCGGCGTTAAAAATTCGCCGCCATTGAGCGAAACCACCACATGCTCAAGATTCACATAGTCTTCAATCGTCATCCCATCGACAAGATGCGGATGATCCCGGCGCCCGACGAGCACATAGGCTTCATCGTACAAATGCCTGTTACGTAAAGCCGGGGGCGCTTCTGCCGGTGTCATGAGCGCCAGATCCACTTCGCCCCGGGCCATTTGCGCTTCCAGCCTGGCGGGTTCCAGATTGCGCAACCCGATCCTTAAGCCGGGCGCTTTCAGCCTCAGTTCTTTTATGATCGACAAGCCGGCAACAGCCTGAAAGTAGTCCGTGCAGGCCAGCACCACGGTCAGGTTCGCTTGCGCGGGATCGAATTGCTGATGTGTTGCCAGCGTATCCCGTACCTGATTCAGCGCAAGGCGCAGAGGCGAGCTCAACTCCAGCGCTTTGGCGGTTGGGATCATCCCACGGCGAGCCGGGATCAGTAACGGGTCGTCGAACAAATCGCGCAGACGGCTCAACTGAGCGCTGACGGCGGGCTGGCTCAGGTGGAGCCGCGCGGCGGCCTTGGTGACATTTTGCTCTTCAAGCAAGGCCTCCAAGGTTGCCAATAAATTCAGATCAAGCCGCCTGGTATCCATATTTGATATGACTGGCTATAAAACCTTTAATTTCATCGATTTCTGAGTCTATTACACACTCTCTTCCACATCCACAAAGAGCGGACACCCCGCTCGTGAAACCTAATTCAGGAGAGAGCAATGCCAAAGACCGTATTGGTGGTGTACGCCCACCCGGAACCCAGGTCCCTGACCCGCCGTTTCGTGGCCGAAACAATACAAACGCTTGAGCGGCAGGGTCATACCGTGCATCAGTCAGACCTCCACGGCATGGGCTGGAAAGCCACGTTCGATGAAGACGACTTCCCCGGTCGCATCAACAACGACCGGTTCGCTTTCATCCAGGAATCCGAGCATGCCTATAGAACCGGTCAGCAAACCCGGGATGTCGCCACGGAACAGCGCAAACTGCTCGATGCCGACGCGGTGATATTTCATTTCCCACTCTGGTGGTTCGGCATGCCGGCTATTCTGAAAGGCTGGATCGACCGGGTTTATGCCTACGGATTCGCCTACGGCTACAAAGGCGCGGGCAATCGCTATCGTTATGGCGACGGCATTCTCAAAGGCAAGCGCGCCCTGCTATCGGTCATGGTGGGAGGCCCGGCGCAAGACTATGCCCCCCGTGGCATCAATGGCCCTTTGGACGAACTGTTATTTCCCATCACCCATGGCGCACTCTTCTTCCCTGGCATGGATGTTTTGCCGACCCATGCCGTCTACGGAACCGGCAAACTGGACAATGCCGTCGCGGAGAAGGAAATCGCCGCCTGGCGTTCACGCCTCGATAACCTCTTTGATGAGACCCCCATTCCGTTCCGGCGTCAGAACGGAGGAGAATACCAGGGAAATATCCTTGCCGAGGAGTTCTCCCCGGGGGAAGCAGGGCTGACTGTCCACATCGATCATTAAGTGGCCGCGGTCAGCGCCACCAACGACGCGGCCAGATCCCGCCCGGCGCGGTGCACCTCCTGGATATGCCGGTGGAAGAAGGTCTTGGTCTGCTCGGTCTGCACCACCAGCACGCCGTGCAGCTCACCGTCGTGCTCCAGGGGAATGCCCAGGTAGCTCTTGAAGCGCTCCTCGCCGGAGCCTTCCACATGGAAGTAGTCGGCGTGGTCCTGGATCACGCGGGCCACCACCGGCAGGCGGGTGCGGGCCACCTTGCCGGTGAGGCCCTGGGCGTAGCCGAGCTGCTTGCCGATCACGCTCTGGTGCAGGCCGCTGGTGGCGACGATCTCCAGGGTGTGCCGGTCCGGGTGGGCGAGATAGAGGCTGCAGACATCCACGTCCAGCTTGCGCCGCACGGCGTCCACGCGCTCGTTCATGGGGTCAGAGTGTTGAGTCATGCGAGAGCCGAAGCAATAGCCGTGCCATCGCTCAAACTATTAAAGATATTAAAATTCGCCGGCTATTTGATGGAGCACGCGCTTGCCCCTTTGCATTAGTCGCGAAAGGGGCGTAGCACGGGAAGAGTCCCAAAAAGCGAGAGACCTGTCATGGCTGACAACAACGTAACGGATTACCCGCGTGCGCTCCATCCGCTGCACGCCATCCTGCTTGCCTTTCCACTGCCGCTGTTCCTGGGCGCGCTGCTCAGTGACCTGGCCTATTCGTCCACCTATGAAGTGCAGTGGACCAACTTCGCCTCCTGGCTGATCGCCGGCGCCATGCTGACGGGCGCCCTGGTCACGCTGTGGGCGCTGGTTGAGTGTCTGGTCAGCGGGCGGCAGCGCACCGGTAAACACTTCGTCTATTTGATCGTGCTGTTGGTGATGATGGCCGTGGGCTTCATCAACGCCCTGGTCCACGCGAAGGACGGCTGGGCGGCCATGCCGGCCGGGCTGTGGCTGTCGGTGGTGGTGACCTTGCTGGCGCTGATCGCCAGCTGGATTGGATATACGGGGCTGCGCGCCCGGGAGGTGGCTCATGCAACTTAAGCCCATGCACGCCAAGACGATTTCGGTTCCGGCGCTGGCGCTGTTCACGCTGGCCACGCTCTCCACCCTGACCGCCTGCGGTGGCGACCCGGCACCGCCGGAGACCGGCCCCAACCCGGCGCTGCCCGAACCCAGCCGCGGGCTGCTGCCCAGCATGGACATTTCCACGCCCACCGAATGGGGCGATGAGAAGCCCACGGTGCCGGACGGCTACCAGATCGAAGCCATCGCCAAGGACATGAAGATTCCACGCCAGACCCTGGTGCTGCCCAACGGCGACATCCTGGTGGCGGAAGGCTCCGGCGGCGGCAAGGCCCCGGCCATGCGGCCCAAGGACGTGATCGCCGGCTACATCAAGAAGCAGGGCACCACCTCGGTGAAACCGGGCAACCGGCTCACCCTGCTGCGCGATGACAACGGCGACGGCCGCTACGAAACCCGGCAAGTGTTCGCCGATAACCTCAACGCCCCCTACGGCCTGGCGCTGATCGACGACACCCTCTATGTCGCCAACCAGGACGCCCTGGTACGCTTCGATTACGAGGAAGGCCAGACCCGGGCCAGCGGCCCGCCGGAGAAAGTCACCGACCTGCCGGCCAAGATCAACCACCACTGGACCAAGGCGATGACCGCCGGCCCCGACGGTGAATTCCTCTACGTGGGCATCGGCTCCAACAGCAACATCGGCGAACGGGGCATGGACGTGGAGGAAGACCGCGCCATGGTCTGGCAGATCGACGCGGAAAGCGGCCGGCACAAGCCCTACGCCACCGGCCTGCGCAACCCCACTGCCTTCGCCATCCACCCGGATACGGACCAGCTCTGGGCGGTGGTCAACGAACGGGACGAACTGGGCGGCAATCTGGTGCCGGATTACCTGACCTCGGTGCAAGAAGGCGCCTTCTACGGCTGGCCCTACAGCTACTGGGGCGACAACGTGGACACCCGCGTCAAACCGCCGAAGCCGGAGAAAGTGGAAAGCGCCATCAAACCGGACTACGCGCTCGGCTCCCACGTGGCCGCGCTGGGCGTGGACTTCTCCGATGGGAACATGGGCGGGCAGTTCGCCCAGGGCGCCTTCGTCGGCCAGCACGGCAGCTGGAACCGCAGCGTGCCGGTGGGCTTCAAGGTGGTGTTCGTGCCGTTCCAGAACGGCGAACCCGCCGGCGAGCCCATCGACTTCGCCACCGGCTTCCTCAACGACGACGGCAAGGCCCGCGGCCGGCCCGTGGGCGTCACCGTGGACCCGGAAGGCGCGGTGATCATCGCCGATGATCTGTCGAATACGATCTGGCGGGTCACCCCCACCGGGCGGGACTAAACGAACCGCCGCAACCGGCAGCGCCGCCTAGGCGGCGGCGAAACCGGCGAACAGCACCAGGAAGCCGCCGATCTCGCCGGCCACCAGCGCCCACATGAAAGCGCTCATCATCCACGCCGGCAAGAACCCGGAACCGAACGCGTGCGGCTTCTGCAGCTGGTTGCGCGTGTCCTTGAGGGCGCCGTGCAGAATGTAGCTGCCCACCGCCAACGCGAAGAACAGCACCGACGCCAGCACCGCCAGCACATTCACCCACTCCGGCCAGACACTGAGCGAAGCAAAGCGCTCCAGCACCAGACAAGCGAAGGCGTACATCAGGCTGGCCCGGTGGGCGACATCCACGTAGTAATGCGCCCGGGCATTGTCGCTGCCGCTGATCTGAACGTACTTCCAAACCCCGGTCAGCAGACCGGTGAGAAAGAAAAGCCCACAACTCCACAACGCCACTGTGCTCGCGGCCATGGCACCCCCTGTTGGTCATATTGATCGATTTAGCGCGGGTCCATCGCCTTATCGTTCGCCTTCCAGACTGTGCCACACCCGCAGGATAATCACGGCACTGGAATGAACCGAATAGCGAACCACGTAGCGTCCGAAGACGATATCGCGGATCGAGCCGGACACCGGCGCCAGCTCAACCGGCGTGCCCATCTCAGGAAAGTCGGGCAACAAGCGGATTCTGTCGATCAGGTCCGCCGCTACCCTGGCCGCAGCGGGCGGATTGTGGACGGCGATGAACGCCCTCAAGCGTTTCAAGTCTTCGATGGCTACGTCCGTGTAGACCAGTTTCACTGTCCCGACCCCGGTGCATCCTGCTCATCCTCGGTGCCCCAACTGGCGAGCCAGTCATGCACCTCGCCGGCATCCACCACCTTCCCCTGGGCGGCGGACTCCATGGCCTCCAGCGTCTGCTGCCAACGCGCTTGCTCAAGCTGCTGTTTCTCGATGTACTCCGAGAGCGCCTGGTTGATCACCCAGCCTTTGCTGCGGTGAAGGCGGCTGGCGATGGCTTCCAGATGCTGCTCAACCTCTGCCTGAAGACGAACGGTGGTAACACTCATGGCGGTATCCTCAGCGAAAAACTACAGTGTATTACATCATAGTTTCGCTAATCTTGACCATTACCGATTCCAGGACCAGAGAGACAACCGCGGCCAGAATCACCAAAAGCATCAATAACCCCAAAGCCCTGAGCCCCGTCACCAAAGCGCCCTTCCAGCCCCGAGACATCAACAAATAAGCCGGATAGCCGATCAACACCGAGATCAGCGTAAAGCAGAGATAAAACATCGCCCGAGATGGATGCCACCCGCGCGCCAACGCGTCCGCGTGGATCCAGCGTGCCACGGCGAGTTTGAACGAAATCTGTATCAACACCTGGAACCAGGTCGAGTCCAGCCGGGCATCGGGCAGGTACATAATCGAGATCAGAATAACGAAAGATGCAGCGATCAAGGTGGCCAACGCGGTCGTGGGACGCGTACCCAGAACCGCGGCTTCGAAGCTGCTCAAACTCTCGTTGTTCTTTATTTCGCCGCTTCGCCAGAAGTCCATTCTATCGGCCGTCCGCTAAATAGCTTAGCGCCCAGCTTCCTGAATAGGCGGCGTCATCGCCATCGGAGAAGTCGCAAACATCTGTAAGCTATCTCTTAAAGTTCCCTCGGTTAGGAGGCGAAGCCCTGCAGCCATCCTAGAGTGACTTGCGTGAGACCGACCGTGGAACGCAGATCCTCCCCAGCGTCCGCACAAAGCAGCCAGCCCAGCGCCCCCAGGTTGGCGGCCATCGCCAGATGAAACACCACCTGGAACTCCGCCTTGCGGGTCTTGTGGCGAAATACTCGTTGCGCCAGCAAAGCACCCGGCCAGCCGCCCAGCAGCTCGAAAAGATGCAACCGCGCCTCGGAGGTGCGCCAGCCGCCGCGCGTCGCCGCCCGCTTGTCCAAACCGTAGAAGAGAAACGCCACCACACTGGCCAGCGCATAGAAGCCGGCAAGACGTTGCCATTCCGGCAACGGCACCAGCGCCGCCAGCCCGCCGAAGAAGGCGGCAATCACCAGGGCGGCCGGTATCACCCCACGGCTTTTTTGACGCGCCGGCCGGCGGCGGCTGACCATGAAACGCACGTCCGCCGCGCGCGGCCGCTGCTTTTCATCCCGAACCAACCGATAGGTCAGGGAACGATTCAGCACCGGCCGCTCCTGCCCCCGGGCAAACGCGGAAATATGTACGAACACCGGCTCTTCGCCACCCGAAGACGTAATAAATCCGAAGCCTCGATCGTCGTTCCACTTGGTCAGGATTCCCTTGTGCCTCACGCTTATTTTTCCTTTTTCTTTTTATTCACCGATATCCGACTCGGCTCTTTGCGCAACGTGAGCGAGTACCTCATTTCCTGGACAGTATTCGCGCCTTAACGCTGGACCATGACGCTCCTTCGTCCTGGTCTATCTCGAAGACCGCCAGGCGCCGATCCAACTCTTTTTTTTGGGCGTCCGTCAGCTCCATGTCCGCCGGCGCCGAGACCGTAAGCGATTGAATCTCCACAGTATTCCCTTCGACTGGGCAGATATTTTCCAAGCTTAGCACACCGCGGCAGCGGGACGACCTGCTCAAAAAAGGGCGGTTTTGAGCAGGTCCGCCCCGTCCTGCTCATTTTTCGGGAACCTTGAGCAGGACGAGTTGCGCCCTCTCATCCTTTAATTGATAATCACTCTCAATTATAAAAGTGATATCGAACCCTATGTCCGGCGCCGCGACCGACAGCCAGCCCCTGCTGCCCGGTTCCCAACGGGAACTGGGCGAGCTGTATGCGGCGCACCACGGCTGGCTGACGCACTGGCTGCACGGGCGGCTGCGCTGCCCGCAGGACGCGGCGGACCTGAGCCAGGACACCTTTTTGCGGCTGATTCTGGGCGAGCAGTCGCTGGAGGCGCTGCGCGATCCGCGCGCCTATCTGATGGTCATCGCCAGCCGGCTGATGATCAATCGCCACCACCGCCGACAGGTGGAAGAGGAAGCCCTGCGCCAGGTGGCGATTCTGGTGGAGACCCGCGACCAGCGCGGCCCGGCGGAGATCGCCGCCGCCCGGGACCTGCTGGTGACGGTGCTCAAGCTGCTGGTGGACGAGCTGCCCGAGAAACCGCGCCGCGCCTTCCTGATGGCGCGTCTCGAGGGCCTGACGTATCGGCAGATTGCGCGCCGTCTATCGGTGTCCGAAAGCAGCGTCAAACAGTACCTGGCCAAGGCGTTCGCCCACTGCCACGCGCGCCTCTACGACAGCCTGGCGGACACGCCGTGTCTGAACTGAACCGCATCCGCCAGCAGGCCGCCGAGTGGGTGGTGGCGCTGCAAACCGCCGGCGCCGACGAGCACGACCGTTTGCAGGCGGAGTGCGACACCTGGCAGGCCAAGGACCCGCGCCGGCGCCAGGTGCTCGAGCAAATCCAGCGTATGTGGCAGGCCACCGAACCGGCCCAGGCGCGACGCCGCCAACGGCGCCGGCAGCTCACCGGCCTGGGCGCCGTGCTACTGCTGGTGCTGGCCGGCGCGCAATTGCCCTGGATCTACTGGACCGCCGACTACCGCACCACCGCCGGGGAGATCCGCACCCTGACCCTGCCCGACGGCAGCCAGGTGGTGCTCAACAGCGGCAGCGCCATCGATCTTGACTACAGCAACACCACCCGCACCGTGGAGCTGGTGCGCGGCGAACTGCTGGCCACCGTGGCCAAGGCCCCGGACCGGCCCTTCCAGGTCGTCACCCGCGACCTTACCGCCACCGCCCTGGGCACCGAATACAGCGTGCGCTTGGAGGACGACTTCACCCGGGTGGCGGTGCAGGAATCCACCGTGGCGGTCACGCCCCGCGACGGCGGCGACAGCCTGGCACTCAGCGCCGGCCAGCAGGCGGACCTCAATCGCGACGGCGTCCTCGCCCGCGACGCTACCCCGCGCCAACGCCCGGACTGGGCCGACGGCCGCCTGGCGTTCAGCAACGCGCCCCTCACGGAAGTGGTCGAACGCCTGGCCCGCCACCGCCCCGGCCTGCTGACCCTGGACGACGCCCTCGCCAACGGCTCACGTCGATTTACCGGCGTCCTCCCCGCCGACAACAGCGACGCCGCCCTGGCCCTGCTCGCCGATACCCTCAACCTGGAGGTGCGTTACCTCACGCCCTGGTACGTGACCGTTCGACCGCGATAAAAAATCGGTTCATCGCGGACTAGAGGGAATCTGGCTGGAACCGGGTCCGTCCCACCGCCGCTGACGCCCTGCTGGGCGTTCTACTTTCTTGCTTGTCCAAGAAAGTAGACAAAGAAGGACACCCCGTTGTGTCGCCCTTCGGGTACCCGAGCCGCGGTAAATTGATGGCCGGGTCGGCGGCGAGACGAGCCTGGGGCCCCGGCCCCGAGCCTGCATGCTCGGGGCGCTACGCCGGGCGAAGCATGCTTCGCTTGATCCGGCTTCGCCCTGTCGTCCGCCGCCTCAGTTGGCCGTCCCTGGCCAACTGACCCTATCAATTTTCCGCGCCTCGGCGACACAACAAGGGGAAGGCCCTCCAGAACGGTACGGCGAGGCTTTCGCCGCGAGAGGCATAGACAAGCCGAAAGGGCCATGAACAAGAAAATTTCCCCAACCACTGCCCGATTAGCTCCGCTGCTTTGTCTTCATAGGTAAAGACACCGCGTATCCACGCTGGAGCCCCCATGATTCGCTCAAAAGAAATGAACACCGGAACCACCGCGCCCAAGGCGCTTTTACTGCTCGGCTTGCTGACCCCGTTATTGCTCATCCAACCCGCCCAGGCCCAACCCCAGGCACCGCAAACGATCAACCTGCCCGCCCAGCCGCTGGACCAGGCGGTGATCGACCTGGCCCGGCAAACGGGCCTGGCGATCGGCGGCGACGCCTCACTGCTGGAGGGCAAGCAGGCGCCGGCGCTGAGCGGCGACTACACGCCGGAGCAGGCCCTGCGCGCGCTGCTGGCCGGCAGCGGCGTCACCGCCGTGCGGGTGGACAGCGGCTACCGGCTGGAAGCGGCGCCGGAACCCGACGGCAACACCCTGGAAGCGGTCTCCGTCTACGGCCGCCAGAAGAACGACACCGTGGAAGCCATCCCCCAGAGCGTGAGCGTCTACAACCGGGAAAACTTCGCGCTGGCCCAGGCCGACACCGTCGGCGATGTGGTGCGCCTCACCCCCAGCGCCAACCGCGCCGGCTCCGGCCGCGACATGTTCGCCGACGACTTCCTGATCCGCGGCTTCAACGCGGAGGAATCCGTCAACGGCCTGGGCTTCCGCCAGACCGACCACCCCACCGACCTGGCCAACGTGGAGCGCCTGGAAATCCTCAAGGGCCCGGCCTCGGTGCTGTACGGCCAGATGGAGCCGGGCGGCACCATCAACGTGGTCACCAAGCAGCCGCTGGATTACTACCAGGCGGAAGTGGGCGCCGAATACGGCCGTTACGATTACCACCGCGCCACCCTGGACGTGACCGGCCCGCTCAACGACCGGGTGCGCGCGCGCCTCAACCTGGCCCACCAGGACAGCAACGCCTCCATGGACTACTGGGGCTACGAGCGCCTGTTCGTGGCGCCCAACGTCACCATGGACCTCACCGACACCACCAACCTCACCGTGGAAGGCAGCTACTCGCGCAACGAATGGACCGCCCTGCCCGGCGGCGCGCCGGCGGAAGGCGCCTTCGAGCCCAACCCCAACGGCGACTACAGCGACGACTTCAACGTGGCCTGGAAAGACGCCACCACCGAACGGGACTCCGTCTACCTGAACGCCCGCCTCACCCAGGCGCTCACCGACACCATCGACGTCCGCCTGAGCTACGCCTACACCCGCAATGATCAAGAGTTCCAGGAGTACGCCCCGTTCGGCCTGGGCGCGGACTTCCGCACCCTCAACCGCATCATCTTCGCCAGCGACGACGCCCGCCAGACCGACCACGAAGTAATCCTCGACCTGAGCGGCGAAACCACCCTGGCCGGCATGCCCCACCGCTTTATCGCCGGCGTGAACTTCCGCGACTCCGACAGCACCCGCCCCACCCAGGTGTACCTGGTGGACCCGGTCGACCTGTACGACCCGGTCTACGGCCCCATGGACCTGAGCACCAAAGCCCGCGACCGTGGCTTCACCCAGACCGACCGCATCCTCGCCGGCTTCGTCCAGGACCGCATCACCCTCGCCGACAAGTGGACCCTGCTCGCCGGCCTGCGCTACACCGACGCGGAGCAATCCCAGAAAACCACCGACTTCATGGCCAACGACGCCGTCACCCGCGCCGAACTCGGTGAAACCGCCTGGACCACCCAGCTCGGCCTGGTCTACGACCTCACCGACAGCACCTCGCTCTACACCAGCCGCAACGAAGCCTTCGTGCCCCAGCAGGGCACCACCTCCGGCCGGCAGCCACTGGACGCGGAAGAGAGCGTGCAATACGAAGCGGGCGTGCGCGTCACCGCCGGCCGCCTCAACATCAACGCCGCCGGCTTCGTCATCGAAAAAGACAACATGCCCATCAGCGACCCGTTCAACGCCGGCTTCCTGGTGGCGCAGGGCCGCGCCCGCTCCCAGGGCGCCGAGCTCACCGTGGACGGCTACGCCACCAGCAACCTCTACCTGAGCGCCGGCTACGGCTACACCGACACCGAAGTGCTGCGCACTGACGACCAAACCCTGGAAGGCAACCGCTTCGTCAACGTGCCCCTGCACACCGCCGCCCTGCAAAGCCGCTACTACCTCAACGCCGTCACCGGCCTGAGCCTGGGCGGCACCGTCGCCTACGTGGACGAACGCCCCGCCAACGCCGACAACAGCGTCACCCTGCCCGCCTACACCCGCGTGGACCTGGGCGCCTACTACGCCGTCACCGACGCGCTGCAACTGGACCTGCTGTTCAACAACGTCACCGACGAGGAGATCTTCTCCCCCGGCTCGTTCGACGGTGTGATCCGCGAAGAAGGCCGCACCTACCTGGCGCGCATGAAGTACCTGTTCTGATGGGCCGGCTGCAATGACAGTGCGACAGCGGTTCGTCGTCCTGCACCGCTACGTCGGGCTGGTGATGGCAGGTTTCCTGAGCATCGCCGGCCTGACTGGCGCGCTACTGGTTTGGTATTACGAACTCGACGCCCTGATCAACCCGCAGTGGCTGCAGGTGGAGCCCCCGGCGGCGCACAGCGAACCGCTCTCTCCCTTCGCCCTGCGCGACCAGGTGGACGCCGCCTACCCGGACGCCAACGTGCACTGGATGATGCTCGCGCCCCCGGACGCCCACAGCCCGGTGCGCTTCTTCCTCAGCGCCAAACCGGAAGCGCCAGCCCCACCCATCGACGAAGTCTTCGTAAACCCCTACACCGGCCAGATCCTCGGCGGCCGCCTGTGGGGCGACCTGAGCCAAGGCCTCGCCAACCTGATGCCCTTCGTCTTCCGCCTGCACCACTCCCTGGCCCTGGGCACCATTGGCACCTGGATCTTCGGCGTCATCGCCCTGCTCTGGACCCTGGACTGCTTCGTCGGCGCCTGGCTCACCTTCCCACCCCCGCGCCGCCGCGAGGCCCGGCGCCGCCCCCGCCGCTTCTGGACACGCTGGGCCAAAGCCTGGCAAATCCGCTGGCGCGCCGGCGGCCACAAACGCACCTTCGACCTCCACCGCGCCGGCGGCCTCTGGCCCTGGGCCCTGCTGCTGGTCTTCGCCTGGAGCGGGGTCGCCCTCACCCTCTACGACCAAGTCTACCGCCCCACCACCGGCCTGTTCCTCAGCTTCCAGGAAAACCCGCTCGACACCGTGCCCACCCGGGCCAACCCCAGTCGACAGCCGCCCATCGGCTGGGAACCCGGCTACCACGCCGCCCGCCAACACCTGGAAGCCCTGGCCCAAGACCGCGATCTCACAATCCACGCCCTGGAACGCCTCGCCTACACCCCGCACAAGAACGCCCTCAAACTGATGGCGCGCACCAGCAGCGACGTGAACGAGCGGTTCGGGGAGACCTGGGTGTACGTGGACGCCACGGACGGCGCCCTGCTGGGCCACTACCTGCCCACCGGGGAAGCGGCTGGGAACACGGTGACGACCTGGCTGACCAGCCTGCATATTGCGGCGGTGGGAGGGGTGGGTTATCGGGTTGTTGCGACGGTGTTGGGGTTGGTGGTGATACTGCTGAGCATAACTGGCGTGCTGATCTGGTGGCGGAAGCGAGGACACCGTATCTATTAACGCCTGTCTTTATCCGCCCCCTTTTCCTTTTTGTTTAACGTCCCGCTCCAATGCCTCGATTTCACGCAGATCCTCGGCGTCAGCCTCCAAGGCTTCACTCCGTCGACGGCGATCATCAAATTGGTCATAACATTCATGAGCAATCTGCCGCGCTTGCTCCGCACTGATTTCTCCCGCGCCCTTGAGCACCGGCCGCTCGTTGAACTCCAGCAACCGGTCCACGTTATTGCGCCAGTAAGCCAACGTGAGGTCTTTACGCTCTTTGGCGCGAAGTTCCGCCTGCTCCAGGAAGATCACCACCAGGCGGTTCAGCGTGTCCACCTCGTCCGCGGACAGATAGTTCTTCGCTACTGTCACGTCCTGCTTGCGCACACGGGCCCCTTTCCAGCTCGTCAAGGCCATATTCGGTTGCTCCGCATCCGCGCGCGCCACGATCAATTCGGCGGCAGTCCGGTTCGTCACCGCATAAAGCAACTTATTCTGCACCTCGGCGAAGAATTGCTGTGCATCCCGGTCATCCGCGCGATAGTCGCTTGAGAGCGCAAAAAGATCGCGAACCTTCTGGTAGAAGCGCTTCTCCGAAGCGCGGATATCGCGGATACGAGCCAGCAGCTCATCGAAATAATCCCAGCCACCTGGCTCTTTCAAGCGTTCATCGTCCATGATGAAACCCTTGACCAGGTACTCCTCCAGATGGGCAGTGGCCCATTGCCGGAACTGGGTTCCGCGTGGTGAGCGCACCCGGTAACCCACGGCCAGGATCAAGGGCAGACTATAGCTCTTAAGCCGCCGCCGAACCCGGCGCGGGCCCTCTTGACGAACTTGTAAGGATTCCTTACAAGTTGCCTCCGGGGTTAGCTCTCCCTCTGCGTAGATCGCCCGAATTTGCTGGGTAATGGCCTGCGGTGTGGTGTCAAAGAGCTCCGCCATCGCAGCCTGAGTGAGCCAAGCGGTCTCCGCCTCGACCCGTAACTGGATCTGAGCCTTGCCGTCATCAGTCTGGTAGAGAAGTATCTCGCTGCCACCCATGTTTTCGCCTTCCACGTTCATTATTTATTTACGAAACCATACCCTGGAGATTCTTGATTGAGCGATGATGAATTCGCGACGGTTAATCGCTGACCGGCATTCCATTGGGGTGTGGTCGCTGCCCCGATTTCACCTGGTTCCAGAAGCCTCTCGGTGGCTTCTTAATTCCATCTCTCTTACACCGTTTTCCTACCGCCGAATCCGACACACCGAACTCATTGGCTATATCCTTTGTTGGCTTTGTCCAAACCAGCTCGGTTAGCTCCCTGGCAGAAATGTCAGGGAATTGACCATAGCGTGGATGTCGTTCTTTAAGCTGCCTCTGAATATCAGCTTCCTCTTGGTCTCTTCTTTCCTGCTTAGCTCTTATTTCTTCGAGCCGCGCCTGCGTTTCCTTTCGATCAGCCTCCAATCTGTTGGCCACAAACGGATCTTTGGTATCGGTGTAGATGAGCCGAACCGGCCTTTCCGTTAGCAGCAGAGAGGCATGCTCTTCGGCAAGGTAGCGGATCAGGCCCAAGGCATCATCGACCTTATAGGCGAAATCTTCGTTACGGACAGGTATGACGGTGGTACAAGAGGGGTGCCACCCATGGAAATCCAAACCATCACCGCTAACCAATTGCGCTTTAGCCAAATCATCCAGCGCAGAGACACCCTTCCTTGACGGCCAATACTTGGAAGGATAGTGACCCCGTCTACTGTGCAGCCTGGGGAACAACGAAGCGTGCATCAACAGGGCGCAGAGAAGACTCGGGTCACCGTTGCATGACCAAAGGTAATCCAGCGTGTCGATTTCGCCCCGCCTTGTGTAATAGCTAGGAGGGTGAACTTCGTCCCTTGCCCCCGGCCACTGATCCAGGTGGCGCTGTGCCTGGAGATGCAACTGATTGATCTCACCCACCGGCCACCAGGAAAGGGCTGGCTCTCGCCCCTGGGGATTTGCGGCATCAAAAAGGCTCACATCCTGAAAGATATTTCCAAGGCTCACCGAGAAGTCAGCCAACCGCCTAGACCAGTAGCGGGTTATTCTTTCCCAATCCCACCCATCGAGGAAACCTGAATCGTCGATCCCATACATGGTCTGTCCTTATTAACCCTTTAGGCACACAGGTCGCTCCAAGCTCTCCATGATAAAGGGGTGTACTCCTGTTCCGAAAGTACCTTTCAGAACCCCTACACCGGCCAGATCCTCGGCGGCCGGCTGTGGGGCGACCTCAGCCAGGGCCTCGCCAACCTGATGCCCTTCGTCTACCGCCTGCACCACTCCCTGGCCCTGGGCACCATTGGCACCTGGCTCTTCGGCCTCATCGCCCTGCTCTGGACCCTGGACTGCTTCGTCGGCGCCTGGCTCACCTTCCCCCCACCGCGCCGCCGCGACGCCCGACACCGCCCCCGCCGCTTCTGGACACGCTGGGCTAAATCCTGGCGCCTCCGCTGGCGCGCCGGCGGCCACAAACGCACCTTCGACCTCCACCGCGCCGGCGGCCTCTGGCCCTGGGCCCTGCTGCTCGTCTTCGCCTGGAGCGGCGTCGCCCTCACCCTCTACGACGAAATCTACCGCCCCACCACCGGCCTGTTCCTCCGCTTCCAGCAAGACCCGCTCGCCACCGTGCCCACCCGCGCCAACCCCAGCCCACACCCGCCCATCGGCTGGGAACCCGGCTACCACGCCGCCCGCCAACACCTGGAAGCCCTGGCCCAAGACCGCGAACTGACCATCCACGCCCTGGAACGCTTCGCCTACGCCCCGCACAAGAACGCCCTCAAACTGATGGCGCGCACCAGCAGCGACGTGAACGAGCGGTTCGGGGAGACCTGGGTGTACGTGGACGCCACGGACGGCGCCCTGCTGGGCCACTACCTACCCACCGGGGAAGCGGCAGGGAATACGGTGACGACCTGGCTGACCAGCCTGCATATTGCGGCGGTGGGTGGAATCACATATCGGGTTGTTGCGACGGTGTTGGGGTTGGCTGTGATCGTGTTGAGTGTGACGGGGGTAATGATCTGGTGGAGAAAGCGAAGAACCGCGCGAGCAACGAAACCAATCACCACGTACAGGTAAGTAATAGATTAAAGGTTGCAGGAGACTGCCCCTGAGCGCCCCGTCGCACTGGACACATTGACAGTGGCGCAAACAGAACTACACTTCCCACAGGGAGCGTCTAAGCTCCCACAAGCCGGCCTCACCGCAACACGAACCAATTGAGGTATTTTTGTGCCTGGAACCGGCCTGTAAGAGTCGAATGTCCGGGGAAAAGAGTACTTTCGGTAAACACCCAGATTAACAGCGAGCAAGCGCTCCATTGAAGTGTCACCCCAGGGACACAAAAGTGAAGATGGAGAATTGTTACGCCCTCTCACCAGACCACCGTAGCAATGGCTCCGCTACTTTGCTCGCCCCACCCGGCTGAGGTTTAATTGGATCAAATCATATATTCAATAAAATCGATGGAATACATTTATTTTATGGGGCAGCGGGATTCATGAATGCAGTAGAGATCGAAGCCGCCATATCAGAGCTGGTACTCCAGCCTTTTGATGCGGCTGAGTTTCCGTTCGCCTTCCTGGAAGCCTTTGGCAACAAGGCGACCACCATCAAGCGCCTGCGTACTGGTAGCACGAATAAGTCAGATATAGGTGGCGTTCTCCAGACCAATAACATCCATGTCGCCGTCGCCGAGAGCGGTGCGGTCAGCGAAACACTTGAGGCGCTGAAGACCAGCCCGGCGACCAGCCGGGCCAAGGCGAAATTTATTCTCGCCACCGATGGTACGGACTTCGAGGCCGAGGATCTGCAAAGCGGCGACACCGTGGCCTGTGCCTATCAGGACTTTCCGGATCACTTCGGCTTCTTTCTGCCCCTGGCCGGTATCAGCACCGTCAAGCAGATTTCCGACAACGCCTTCGACATCCGCGCTACCAGTCGGCTGAACAAGCTTTATGTGGAACTACTTAAAGACAACCCCGACTGGGGAAGCGAAGACCAACGCCATGAAATGAACCACTTCATGGCCCGACTGATTTTCTGCTTCTTTGCCGAAGATACCGGCATTTTCAACGGCAGGCACCTGTTCACCGACACCATCAATCAAATGAGCGGGCGGGATTCCGACAACACTCATGAGGTGATCAGTGAAATTTTCCGCGCCATGAATACAGCCCATGTCCACAGAGAAAAAGCCAAGCTGCCGCGCTGGGCAAACGCTTTCCCTTATGTGAACGGCGGCTTGTTTTCCGGTAGCGTGGAGGTGCCACGCTTTAGCAAAATATCCCGCTCCTACCTTTTGCATATTGGTAGGTTGGACTGGACCCAAATCAACCCGGACATCTTCGGCTCCATGATTCAAGCGGTGGCAGATGAAGAGGAGCGTGGTGCACTGGGCATGCACTACACCAGCGTGCCCAACATTCTAAAAGTACTCAACCCCCTGTTTCTCGACGATCTGAACGAAAAACTGGAGCAGGCTAGAGACAACAACCGAAAGCTATTGAACCTGCGCAATCGAATAGCCCGCATCCGCATTTTCGACCCGGCCTGCGGCTCGGGCAACTTCCTGGTAATTGCCTACAAGGAGATGCGCCAGATCGAAAACAGCATTAACGAAAAACGCGGCGAAATAGGGCGAAAGAGCGATATCCCACTAACCAATTTTCGCGGAATCGAGCTTCGGGACTTCTCAGCAGAGATCGCCAGGCTGGCGTTAATAATCGCTGAATATCAGTGCGATGTGAGCTATCGAGGGCAGCAGGAAGCCTTAAAAGAGTTTCTACCTTTAAATGCAGAAAACTGGATTACTCAGGGCAATGCTTTACAGTTGGATTGGCTCTCCATCTGCCCACCAACAGGAATCGGCGTAAAACATCATGCAAATGACCTGTTTGAGGAAACCAATCAAGCCGAAATTGATTTCGAGAATGAAGGAGGGGAAACATACATCTGCGGCAACCCTCCATACCGTGGTAGCCAATGGCAGACAACGGAACAAAAATCAGATCTCAAGGGTATCTTCGAAGGGTTGGCGAGGAACTGGAAGTCTCTGGACTACGTGTCTGGCTGGTTCATGAAAGCTGCCGATTACGGAACAAAAACCCAAAGCGCGGCCGCGTTCGTTTCTACAAATTCCATTTGCCAAGGCCGGCAAGTTGAAACGCTCTGGTCACCCATCTTATCAACCGGACATAAGATTTCCTTCGCTCACACTTCTTTCAAGTGGGCCAATCTTGCCAGCCATAATGCCGGCGTAACTGTCGTGATCGTGGGAATCTCTCAAGTGCCTAGTAAGTTTCGTCGCCTTTTTGCAGCCGACACGGATGGCCAAATAGTCGTCAAAGCCGTAGAGAACATTAACGCGTACCTAGTTCCAGGACCAAACGTCACCGTAGCCCCGTCTTCGGCTCCCATCTCTAGCCTGTGCGGGATGAGCTTCGGCAATATGCCAAACGATGGGGGACACCTTCTGTTGGCGCTAGAGGAAGCTAATGGCGCAGTGGCCCATCATAGTGTTAACTCCGCCCTCATCCGTCCTTTCTTCGGCTCTCAGGAGTTTATTCGCGGAGCAGAGAGGCGCTGCGTCTGGGTTCAAGAGGAACAATACGCCGCGGCCCAAAAGAATGATTGGCTTAAGACACGTTTCGATAAAGTTCGTCAGCACCGCGCCGCTTCAAGTCGTAAATCAACCAAAGCGCTCGCCGATATTCCCTTCCGATTCGGAGAAGTACGTCAAAAAGGCGATGAACAAATTATTGTAGTCCCTAAAGTTTCTTCCGAGAGCCGTGAGTTTCTACCGGCAGGGTTGTTACAGCGGGGCTCAATCATTTCGGATCTCGCGTTTGCTCTCTATGATGCCCCCCTTTGGAATCTCGCCCTGATCACCTCTCGCCTGCACTTGACTTGGATCGCAACAGTCTGCGGCAAACTGAAGACAGATTTTCGCTATTCGAATACGCTGGGCTGGAACACCTTCCCCATACCTACTCTTACCGTGAAAAACAAGGCCGACCTGACCCGCTGCGCTGAAAATATCCTGCTGGCGCGCGAAGCTCATTTCCCGGCTACAATTGCTGAGCTCTACAAGCCGGAAACCATGCCCGACAACCTGAGCGCCGCCCACGAACGCAACGACGAAGTCCTGGAACGCATCTATATCGGCCGCCGCTTCAAGAATGACACTGAACGGCTAGAGAAGCTTTTTGAGCTTTACACTAAAATGACTTCATCGCGCCAGAGGGCAGGGACAGCATGAGCAGCCTAAATGACGTAGAAAAGCGCTACTTTGAAAGGTTGCTTGGCATGCAAAGCGGCTACGTCCTGGATTATTCCGATCCGACATTCGGCGAGTTCTTCAAGCGCCATCGCGTTAATATTCACGGTCCCCAGTACCAGACCTACGGTACGTCCAAGGCCAAGAAGATGCGCGCGTTCTGGGAGCAGGAGCCAGATGTCCTAGTCGGCGCCGTGCTCGGAGAGATGCTGGAAGCTTACGAAGCTGATTGCACTCTCGGCGGCCGAGATATAGAGGCCTCCATTCTCGAAAAAGCACAAACCATTATTGCCCGACTATCTGGCAGATCAAGGACCTCAAAGGCGGCCAGCCAGACAGTCGATGATTTCCTTCATAACGAATTTGTGATCCCCAATATTCGCAAGTTGCCCATTGAAGCGATGGCTGTCCCGATCATAGAAAGCCGCCTCGACGAAGCCAGGGCGGCGATGGGGGCAGGTGCATATCTTTCCACGATTTTCCTGTGCGGCAGTGTACTGGAAGCAGTTCTGCTTGGAGCAGCCCAAAACGAGCCTGCACGCTTCAACCGGGCCACATCCAGCCCGAAGTCCGCTAATGGCGACGTAAAGCGGTTATACGACTGGAATCTCGCGCAGTTCATTGACGTGGCGTCCGAGATTGGCCTACTAAAGCCAGACGTAAAGAAGTTCAGTCATGGACTCCGTGATTTTCGTAATTACATCCACCCGTATCAGCAGATGTTGTCCGGATTCACTCCGGATGAGCACACGGCTAAAGTCTGCTTTCAGGTTCTAAAAGCTGCGCTTGCCAGCGTTGCAGGGGAAAGGTCATGACTGCTCCCGAAGCGCCGGAAACAACAACACCGGAGGCTGCCCGTACATCAATACTGGATCTGACTGCTGATGAAGCCCGGGGGTTTCTGATGAAACCTGAGAGCTATTGCAGTCTGGACCTGCCGCCATATATCCGCTTCGATAAATTGATTAATGAAGTTCATATGGTATTGGATGGGAAAAACCTATCCTGCCTTTCGTCGAAGCCGCGCAACTACGATGATGTGAACTATACCATCTTTAATAATAAGGACGGTAAGTACGCATGGCGGCCCTTTCAGCTAATTCACCCTGCATTGTATGTGTCACTTGTTCATCGCCTCACCGAAGATGCTAACTGGCAGTTGGTTCTAAAACGCTTCAAACACTTTTCGAAAAATACAAAGATTCAGTGCCTAAGCCTCCCTGTCGTGTCTCTTTCAGAACAAAAAGACAAGGCTGAACAGATATCCCATTGGTGGCACACGGTGGAGCAACACTCCATCGAGTTATCGCTGGATTATGAGTATTTGCTCGAAACCGATATAGCGGACTGCTACGGAGCCATCTATACCCACTCTATCGCATGGGCCTTACATACGAAACCAGAAGCAAAGAGAAAGCGAGCTGATAAGTCACTGCTGGGCAATATCATTGATTCCCATATTCAGGATATGCGTCACGGGCAAACTAACGGTATTCCACAAGGCTCTGTCTTGATGGATTTTATCGCCGAGATGGTTCTTGGCCTCGCTGACACGGAGTTATCTGAGAAAATCAAAGCATGCAATATCGACGATTACTGCATCCTCCGATATCGAGATGATTACCGCATTTTTGTCAACAACCCTCAAGATGGCGAACGCATCATTAAACTTATCACAGAGGTGGCAATTGGTTTAGGATTAAAGCTTAATCCCACAAAAACCAAGGTCAACAGTGATGTTGTCCGCTCCTCGATTAAATCTGACAAGCTCGCCTGGATAAATCGAAAGCACATTGAGAAGAGCCTGCAAAAACGCCTTTTCATCATCCATGATCATGCGAACCAGTTCCCCAATGCAGGAAGCCTTTTGGTTGCTCTAAACGACTTCCACAAGAAGATGTTCAGCAGTAGAAACCCCATCAGTAATCCGATGCCTTTGATTGCCATAGTTGTGGATATTGCCTACCGCAACCCTCGCTGCTATGCCATTTGCGCTGCGATTCTTAGCGGACTGATGAGTTTTTTGGATTCGTCAAAGGAAAAAGTCGCAATCGCTGAGAAAATAAGAGCGCGGTTTAGTAAAATCCCCAATACCGGTCATATGGAATTATGGATTCAGCGGGCCACCCTACCTATCGACAATACGATTGGATACGACGAAACAATATGCAGACTGGTTAGTGGAGAGAAAGTTACCTTGTGGAATATTGACTGGATAGCTTATAAGGAATTGAGAAGGGCGATTGCCACATCGGAAGTGATAGACCAAGAGAAAGTTGAGGCTTTGCAGCCAGTAATTTCGCGTGATGAGGTCGAGTTATTCCTTTCCAGAGCTATTGGGGGCTACTACACATAATGCAGATTATTAGCTTTGAGGCGCTCGGTCACAGAGTAAAGAATCGCCTTGACGGTGCGCCCAGTCTTTTTTGGATTGGCTTCATCCGCGTTATCAAACCATTAGCTGGGGCAACGGAGGATGACATCCGAGGTAACACTAATGAGGTGGATAAATGACAAAAATCATTCCTTCGGTATCGGTTACCTACGCCGGTAACGGTAGCTCCACCAAGTCTAATGAGCTGGGTATGCGCCCCATGCAGGAGCGTGCCTATGAGCGGCGTGGTGAGCAGTATCTGCTGATCAAGTCGCCGCCCGCGTCCGGTAAAAGCCGGGCATTGATGTTTATCGCCCTGGACAAACTGCAAAACCAGGGCCTTAAACAGGCGATTATAGTAGTGCCAGAGAGATCCATTGGTTCGAGCTTCAATGATGAACCTTTAAGCCAGTTCGGATTCTGGACCGACTGGCATGTTGAGCCCAAATGGAACCTGTGTAATGCACCTGGCAATGACAACGGCGGCAAGGTTCAATCGCTGGGTGCTTTTCTGAAGGGTAATGATAAGGTGCTGGTCTGCACTCATGCCACCTTCCGGTTCGCCGTAGATCAGTTTGGCGTCGGAGCGTTCGATGATCGCTTGATTGCCGTGGATGAATTTCATCATGTGTCGGCCAATCCAGATAACCGCCTCGGCACCCATTTGGGCGAGTTCATTAGCCGTGACAAAACGCATATCGTGGCGATGACTGGGTCATATTTCCGAGGCGACGCCGAAGCTGTGCTGGCTCCAGAGGACGAATCCCGGTTCGATACCGTTACTTATACCTACTACGAACAGCTCAACGGTTACGAGTATTTGAAACAGCTCGATATCGGCTATTATTTTTACTCAGGATCTTACGCTGAGGAAATTCTGGAAGTGCTCGACTCCGCTGAGAAAACCATTATCCACATTCCCAACGTCAACTCCCGGGAAAGCACCAAGGACAAGATTAAGGAGGTCGAGCACATCATCGAAGCGCTGGGTGAGTGGCAAGGTAGTGACCCGGTGACTGGATTCCAGTTAGTCAAAATTCCAAACGACAAATTACTTCGCATCGCCGACCTCGTTGATGATGATCCAACAAAGCGGGATAAGGTTTCAGCGGCCCTGAAAGACCCGGCGCAAAAAAACAGTCGGGATCATGTGGATATCATCATTGCACTTGGTATGGCGAAGGAAGGCTTCGACTGGATCTGGTGTGAGCATGCCCTGACGGTGGGATACCGCTCCAGCCTGACCGAGATTGTACAGATTATCGGCCGGGCCACCCGCGATGCGCCTGACAAAACCCGCGCCCGCTTCACCAACTTAATTGCCGAACCCGATGCGTCCGAACAGGCGGTGACCGAGGCGATCAATGATACCTTGAAAGCCATTGCTGCCAGCCTGCTAATGGAGCAGGTGCTGGCGCCGCGCTTTGAGTTTAGGCCGAAGAACCCTAACAATGTCCCGTTGGAAGGCTTTGACTACGGAGAAGGCGGCTATGATTCAGAAAAATGCAACGTAGGCGTTAACGAGGAAACAGGGCAGTACCAGATCGAAATTAAAGGGCTGGCCGAACCGAAAAGTGAAGAAGCTACTCGGATCTGCCAGCAAGACCTGAATGAAGTGATTGCCAGCTTTGTACAAGACAAGGTAACTGCGGAAAAAGGATTGTTCGACGGGGAACACGTCGGCGGCGAAACACTGGCTGAAGAGCTAACACAGGTTCGCATGGGAAAGATCGTGAAGGAGAAGTACCCAGAACTTGATGAGGCGGATCAGGAAGCCATTCGCCAGCATGCTATTGCAGCTCTGAACCTCACCCAGCAAGCCAAGAATAAGCTCACAGAGGGTAATAATGATGCGGGCGGCGATGCCAAGCCGAACACCGCTCTGATTGCCGGAATACGTAAATTCGCCATGGATGTGCGCGAACTGGATATTGATCTGATCGACCGTATCAACCCTTTCAGCGAAGCCTACGCTATTCTCGGCAAGACCATGAGCGAGGACAGTCTGAAGCAAGTGGCGGCTGCGATTTCAGCTAAACGCACCAACTTGACACCGGACGAGGCTCGCGAACTGGCCATGCGTGCACTAAAGTTCAAACAGGAGCGTGGCCGCCTGCCTGATCTGACTGCATCGGATCCTTGGGAAAGGCGTATGGCTGAAGGGGTGGCCTTGCTCGCTCGCATGCAGGCGGAGGCCCAAAATGGCTAGAAACGCTAAGAGCTTTACTAAAGATGATGAAGCGTTGTTGGCAGAGCTGGGTATTGAGGTCAAAGCCAAGAAAGCTAGAAAGCTGACACCGTGCGAAGAGAGGATTATCGCTGGTTTCGAGGAAATCCAACGCTTTGTCGAGCAAAAGGGGCGTCATCCGCAGCACGGTGAAGATAAGGATATCTTCGAGCGCCTTTATGCCGTACGACTGGATCGCCTTCGCGCAATGGATGAATGCCGAGACTTGCTAATATCTCTTGATCATCAAGGGCTATTGAATGAAAGCTCTCTAAGCCTAACGGAATCCGCTGAAACGATGACGGATGACGAAATCCTTGCTGAACTGGAGGTAACAGCGACATCAAATGACGTGAGCGAGTTGCGCCACGTTCGTTCCAGCACCGAAAAGCGGGCTGCCGAGGAAATCGCCAACAGAGAGCGATGCGAGGACTTCATGGCCTTCAAACCCCTGTTTGAACAGGTCGAAAATGAACTTAAAAGGGGGTATAGAACCACGCGCCGATTCGGCAAAAACTCCACTATCGAGTTGCACCAATGGTTCATTCTCGATGGGCAAACTGCCTACGTAGCCGAGGTGGGGGAGGATTTCGATTCACCACAAGGCAAGAGGGATGCCCGCCTTCGGGTGATTTATTCAAATGGTACAGAAAGCAATCTACTCCGGCTGTCATTGGTGCGAGCCCTTTACAAAGATGAAACCAGCCGCCGCATTACCGAGCCGAACGCCGGACCGTTGTTTGGAGAAAGCTTCGAGGAAGATGATATCGAAAGCGGCACTATCTATGTTCTGCGTAGCCTGTCGCAACACCCGTTCGTAGCCGAACATCGTAATTTGATCCATAAGATTGGCGTCACTGGTGGAAAAGTAGAAAATCGCATAACTAATGCGTCACACGATGCTACTTATTTGCTAGCCGATGTGGAAATAATCGCAAGCTACAAACTAACGGGAATCAACCGCGTTAAACTCGAGGCCTTACTCCACAAAATCTTTTCGCCGGCTCAGATCGACCTCACGATCAAAGACAGATTTGGCCGCCCGGTAAAACCAAGAGAATGGTTTCTCGTTCCATTACAAATCATAGATGAGGCAGTGGATCGCATTCGAAATGCATCTATAGATGGCATGATTTATGATCCCGAAAAGGCAGCATTGGTCGGCTAGACAGAACAGCCGGCAACAAGACAACGTGCAGCGGCTTATCTGTTAGGCACGCATATCGACTTGCGAATTAATGTGGCCTTCTCGGGGGGGGGGCTTCCATCACATGTCTATAGTTGGAGGGGAAATCTTTCAAAGAGAGACACAAATGGCTTACAGGAATTTCAGCTTTAACTTACAGCCCTCCAATGACGAAACGACTAGTCTGGATACCGGTGCTTAAACACACCCTATCAGCGGTCGTCTCGGCCGACAGAATGCGGTACTTTTGTGCCCACGACCAGTCGATGGTCGGGTAGCGCGTAGCCATACAAGACCTTCGGGAAAAGCGCGTGGCCGTCTGATAGCGGTGTTTAACTGCCCGACCGCCCTAATGGGCACTCTTTAAACGACCCTATCAGTGGAGCACGACCATGAAATACCGCACCCTCAAAGTCCGCAAAGGCCACCGGGACTATACCCTGAAGAGCAAGCCCTACAGCGGCAATCCAATCACTCCCTTCCTTCTTCTCAAAGGTACCTGGCTGGAACAGGCCGGATTTACCATCGACACACCGGTATCTGTATCCGTTGAGGATGGGCGGCTATCGATTGTTCGGGATAGTAGTCGATGAGGAACTAGCCCCAGCGCCAAGCTGGGGCTTCTTCGCCTACAGACGGCGAAAGCAAGGAATGACAGCATGTTCATTAAAGCGAACAGCTATAGCGCCCGGTTAAGCGCCGTGTTGCGCACTACTTCCATACCTGCGATACCGCACCTGAAATGTCGCCAAAGATCTTGCCAGACAGAGGCGGGCAGCTTTCAGAGTAGCCAGAGTTCGAATAGTGCATCACAGTTTCATTATTGCGAACGTCGATCAATTCCGCATTAATATATTCAAACCGGTATCCACCACCAAAGCACCTAGCCATGGATGTATTAGGCGCATAGCCGTCCACATGCAAGACAAACCGGGCCGATGCTTCGCTATATGCTTCCGTTTTCGTGGGAGACACCTCTTCGACCGAAACATTCCTACTCGCCATCCTCTTGATTTCGAACCCTTTTTGCCGTAACCGTTTTTCGATCTCATAAACCCATGGGGCTCTAGTTCCAGACATCGCAATAATTTTCGGACCTTCAAACTTTTCATCGACAAGGATATCCATACTTTTAGTAGAGACACAGCCCGAAAGAACAACGATGAAGAGAGTTATTAATGAGTAACGCATGAAGCATCCCTTTTTACGTATAACGCCTTGTATGAGCGGTGTTTTTAGAACGAAGTACGAAGGGCATAGGGAAAAAACGTTTCTCGCCGTGCATTTTTAGATCGCTACTCATCTTCGGCCATCAATTTCGTGCAGAACTCTTTGCCATGTGTTTTGCACCATACGCTGCCAAGCGAATATGCCGTCTCGAAGTCAAACCTATCATCTTCAGAAACATCTTTCTCTGACCAAAGATCGACAACCTTATCTCCTGGGCAGCCACAGCTTTTCAGAGCGTATCGGCTAGTAAGCTTCTTATAGTATCTGTCAGATACCAAAAGCTCTTTATCGCCGGACTCGCTGGATAGTTTTGCTGCCATATTTACCGGGCGACCTGCCCATACTTCGTTTTGCCTGTCGGTACGCCCACGATAACGTTTGAATCCAATTTTCCTTACCAAGACCGTTCGCATATCAATGCCGACATGACAGCCAACGTCCAAGCCAGTTTTGCCATGTACTAGTGGCACAAACTCCTCGGTCGCGAATGTTCGAAAGGTAACTGCGGCGGCTAGAGCGCGATGGGCTTGATTTTGATCAAAAAGGGCAAGAGCACCATCTCCTCGCACATCAATGTAAGGTGCCTCAAAATCACTGAACAGCTTTACCGCTGTACCTGTAAATAACTGATATGCTCGGGCAGTACTATTGTCATGACTGTACGCACTTAGCTGGGTAGAACCTCTCATATCTACAAATATGCATATTACGTCTGGGATTTTCAGCCAATTTCGTGGATTTTCTATTGGTATGGAGTTGGTATCGGGAATTGAATTCCGCTGGGTAATTGAGGCGCTTTCCCTATATAAATCCCTCGCATCATCAATGATCGTTTTTACACTTGGTAGTACTTGTTCATCCGACACCATCAGTCTTTTTCCTTTTGTTTTTTGCAGCGTACAATAGAATTCCACCAATAATTGGTGTTAGCGCTGCTAGGATAATCAAGTTAACGCCGCGCTCAAACAATGCATATTTCGCTAGAGCAACCCGAGAGTTGATGATTATCTGTTCAGCGTACATTTTATGGAAATCGTTTACTTCTTTCTCTGGAATCTCCAGAGCTTGTACGAATTTTTTCATCAATTCATTTTTTGAAAGAGTGGATAGATAGCCGAAATATAAAAGATTTTTGTTACCCACTTCTTTAGGTTTCGGCACAATGATCGAATAGCTGAGAACAGGGAGAAACGAAAGCAGTCCAACTACTAACGCACCTCCCAAAAATACTATCAGAACAAAAAAATAAACTTGTAAGTAACCGCCGACGTCTTCCGACATTAACAATCTTGCCGTAGCCCATAACGCGACGCCAGAAGCAGTAATCAGAACCGCATTCTTCGCCTCGGCGAATTTCAGCCAACCATTGACGCTTTCGAGAACTTCTTTAAGGGCTTCCATAGAAATCTAACGCCTCAGATAGCCGCGTGAGGTACGAGCGTCGGATGAACAAAGTGAGAATACCTAATTAATTTTTTTGTAACTTTGCTAGCCGAAAAAGCATGTCTTGATATCCTTCTCACCCATACCGAAAAATCCTCTATATGCCTAACTTGGAATGCAGTGAAAGAGCTATATAACTTCAATCCTGGCGCACCCTGGGTAATAAAGACCTTGTGAGATTTAAGACAGGCGGCCTTTTTGCTACTGATGCTTCGGTTCCTTTTCTAGCGCCTCGAAAGCCCGATCTAACTTCGAATATCTCGATACTTTGGCCTAAGGTCTCGCGCGTTTACTAAATAACGAAGCTCGCGGCCTACGACGGCTCATGCGTGTCGCGTTAGTTAGCCTTTTACCCCGACAAATTAAAAACGTGATAGACATCACAAGTCAACACCTGTACCCAACTGTCGCGCAGGCACAAAAAGGGGCCAGAAAAGGCCCCTCTAAATAGTAACGGCTAACTAACCGCTAAAACCCCACCATCACTCACTCCAAACCAAATCCAACTCCTTCGCCGCCTTCACTTCCTCCAGCCGGCCCACGGGCTGGGTGAACGGCGCTTCGGTGACGGTCTCGGGGTTCAGGTAAGTATGAGTTTGGGTCCACGAGCTTTTCAAACTGCCCTCGACAGGTCATTTAAGAGCTGGGCCCTGAGTACAACAATCCTTCCTTATATATGGCTAATCATCGTCTCTAACCGGACGCCGGAAAAAATGGGTTTTACATACTGGACAGGCACTCTCAGCAGACTCCGTTCCGACCCATTCCGTATTACACATCACACATATATACTGTTTCGTGCATTCTTCTCTCTTCATAGCCGTTTCGTGGATATCCTTCGGTACAACAATGCCATCTGGGTTTACTCCTTCCTTGGGTTGCCGTCGACGTTGCGCCAACATCAACTCTTGCCGTCGCCCTTCCAACCTTTTCTCTGCATCCACCCTAGCTCGCTTGTAGCGCGGGTGCGACACCCAGCGCTTACTCTCTATGTTCTTTTCCAGAAAGGATCGTAACCGGTCGAGGTAAGAACTCTTTTGCTCTGCATCCTCCAGAAAAAGTGGATACGCTTTTTCTAATGATATCTCTATTATTCCGCAAGCCACGTCTTCTAGGGATTCGAGTTCAGGCGGTATATCCCGACCAGGATGAGTGAGATACAAAATGATTGGATAGCCATCTACAAAGCCAACTACGTCAACAATAACACCCTGACGCGCCCTCTCTATCTCAACATCCTCTATTTCTATCGTTCTTCTTTTGGCAACCAAGAACTTTTCAACGATGGGTTGTGTCATGCCATCTAAGTGCATGCTCACTGAATCTTCGTATTTCGGGACCTCCAATTTTATTGATTCCCCGATCACTTGCCGGGCCATCAAACGCACAGACACGAAAAATGAATATTCGCACTTCCTGTGAGTCTCTTCATATACCGCCCGGCTTGCATGCGCAAAGTGCCAGATCTTCTTATCGCCTTGACGGGCGATAAGCGGAGTCTTACACGACGGACAGATGCATCTACATCTTCGCCCCCTTTCAACATGGGACACGTCAACGAGATAATCGTCATTGACGCGCAGACCAAAAGGAATAAGCGTTAAATCGATCAATAGAAATTCCTGAACGCTGATGCTCAAAGTTAATTTCGCCGGCGCGACGAAGCCCAGAGCCATCTGGCCTTGCGGGACTCACACACTCTCCCGGGGAAGCGGAGACGCTTTAAGTCTGGAGATACAGCTCTAGGTCCTAGGGCTGAATGGCAGACGAGGAGGCAGCTCTACTCTAATTTTTGGGAGGGCCGATTCTTTCCCAGATACGCCCAGGCTTTTGTGTTGGTGGCATACGCTCATCGCCTGGTTCGATTGTTACTTCTCTTGGTCTTGGTACGTCTCCACCCCTGGGACCTCTTTCACGATATTCACCGGGTCTCCTTGGAGACTCGCCTGGCTTCTGTCTGTTAGGCATTGGGGACCTCCTATAACTAGGGCGCTCCGAGAACTGGGATGCTATTAAATCCGCTACTCCTGAGCCGTGAGGAAATAGAAACTCCACCGTATAACTAAGTCAACAAACAATGTGCGCAGTCACATAAGCACAAAAAAGGGGCCAGAAAAGGCCCCTCCAAATAGTAACGACTAACTAACCCTTAAAACCGCACCATCACTCACTCCAAACCAAATCCAACTCCTTCGCCGCCTTCACATCGTCCAGCCGGCGCACGGGCTGGGTGAACGGCGCTTCGGTGACGGTTTCCGGGTTGGTGTTGGCTTCGTCGAGGATCTGCTCCATGGCGTCGACGAAGTCGTCCATGGCTTCCTTGGTTTCGGTTTCGGTGGGCTCGATGAGGAAGCACTCGGGCACCAGCAGCGGGAAGTAGATGGTGGGGGCGTGCTGGTTGTAGTCGAGCAGGCGCTTGGCGATGTCGAGCGCGGTGACTTTGTTGTCCTTGGCCTGTTTGGCGAAGGTGAGGATGAATTCGTGGCTGGCGCGACGGTCCGGGTAGGCAGCCTGGCAGCCGATGGCTTCGAGGCGCTTGAGCAGGTAGTTGGCGGCGAGGGTGGAGTATTCGCCGACGCGGATCATGCCTTCGCGGCCGAGGACCATGGCGTAGAAGTAGGCGCGCAGGAGGACGCCAGCGTTGCCCATGAAGGCACTCAGGTGGCCGATGCTGGTGGGCAGGGTGTCGGTGTCGATCCAGTGGTAGTCGCCTGCTTCTTCATCCAGGCCCGCCATGGGGGTGGGCAGGTAATCCAGCAGGCGTTGGGAGACGCCCACCGGGCCGGCGCCGGGGCCGCCGCCGCCGTGGGGGGTGGCGAAGGTTTTGTGCAGGTTCATGTGGATGACGTCGAAGCCCATGTCGCCGGGGCGCACCTTGCCGAGGATGGCGTTGAGGTTGGCGCCGTCGTAGTAGAGCAGGCCGCCGGCGTCGTGGACGGCTTTGGAGATGGCTTCGATTTGCCGTTCGAACACGCCGCAGGTGGACGGGTTGGTCATCATCAGGCCGGCGGTTTGCGGGCCGCAGGCTTCCTTGAGGGCTTCGAGGTCCACGTCGCCGTCTTTGCCGACGGGCACTTCGCGGACTTTGTAGCCGCACATGACGGCGGTGGCCGGGTTCGTGCCGTGGGCGGCTTCGGGGATCAGGATTTCGGTGCGGGCGTCGTCGCCGCGGGCTTCGTGGTAGGCGCGGATCATGGCAACGCCGGCGAATTCACCCTGGGCGCCGGCCATGGGGGCGAGCGAGACGCCTTTCATGCCGGTGACTTCCTTGAGGAAGTTCTGCAGCTCGTACAGGCAGGCCAGGTAGCCCTGGCTGTGGCTGGCCGGGGCGAGCGGGTGCCGGTTGAGGAAGCCGGGCAGCATGGCCGCGCGGTTGGCGCCGCGCGGGTTGTATTTCATGGTGCAGGAGCCGAGCGGGTAGAACTGCTTGTCGATGGCGAAGTTCTTGGTCGACAGGTTGGTGTAGTGGCGCACCACTTCCAGCTCGCCCACTTCCGGCAGGCCGGGTTTGTTTTTGCGGCGCAGGCTGGCGGGGATCGCGGACAGTTGGTCCTCACTCACGGGCTTGGGCGCTTGCGCGGTGGCGCTGCGGCCGGGGCGGGAGTGTTGGAAGATCAGCGTGGTTTCGTTGCTCATGCCAGAACCTCCTTCAGGGCCTGCGCGAAGAGGTCCAGGTCCCCTTCCGTGTGTACTTCGGTGCTGTTCACCAAAATGGCGTTCTTCATGGAGTAATCCTTGGCGAGGCTGAGGCCGCCGAGGATGTCTTTTTCCGCCAGGCGGGCGAGCACGGTGTCGGCGTCCTGGGGCAGCGTGAGGGCCACTTCGTGGAACACCGGGGCGCTGAAGGCGCGCTCGACGCCGTCAATGGCGCAGAGTTTGTCGGCCAGTTTCTGGGTGTTGGCGTGGCAGTGGCCGGCGACGCTGGCGAGGCCGTCCGGGCCCAGCAGGGACACGTAGATGGTGGCGGCGGTCATGGCCAGGCCCTGGTTGGTGCAGATGTTACTGGTGGCCTTGGAGCGGCGGATGTGCTGCTCGCGGGCTTGCAGGGTGAGGGTGAAGCCCTGCTTGCCTTCCATGTCCACGGTGCGGCCGATGATGCGGCCGGGCATCTGGCGGACGTGTTTTTTCTTGCAGGCCATGAAGCCGAAGTAGGGGCCGCCGGAGCTGAGCGGCACGCCCAGGGGCTGGCCTTCACCTACGACCACGTCAGCACCCTGCTCGCCCCACTCGCCCGGGGGCGTGAGGATCGCCAGCGAGGTCGGGTTGGTGACGGCGATCACCAGCTGGCCGTTGGCGTGGGCCCAGTCGGTGAGGGCGTCCACGTCTTCCAGGCTGCCGAAGTAGTTGGGCTGGCTGATCACCAGGGCGGCGTAGTCGTCGCCTGCGAACGGGCTGAGGCTGTCGACCAGGGTCTGGCCGGCGTCGGTGCAGAACGGCACGGAGACCAGCTCCACGTCCTGGTTGCTGACGATGGCTTCGCAGGCGCTGCGGTAGCGCGGGTTGAGCGCGTCGGGCACCAGCACCTTGCGGCTTTTCGATTTGCGGTTGGCGCGCAGGCTCATCAGCACCGCTTCCGCCAGGCCGGAGGCGCCGTCGTAGACCGAGGCGTTGGAGACGTCCATGCCGGTGAGCCGGGCGATCAGGGTCTGGTATTCGTAGATCACCTGCAGGGTGCCCTGGCTGGCTTCCGCCTGGTACGGGGTGTAGGCGGTGTAGAACTCACCGCGGGTGGCGATTTCCCATACCGCCGCCGGGATGTGGTGCGCGTAGGCGCCACCGCCAAGGAAGCTAAGCGCGAAGCGGTCCTGCTCGGCGCGCTCGGCCATCAGGCGGGTCACTTCCATTTCGCCGCGCCCTTCGGGCAGGGCGTCGAGGCCGTGGCCGGCTTTCAGGTGGGCGGGGATTTCATCGAACAGGTCCTCGATGCTGTCGGCGCCAATCGCCTGGAGCATGGCCTGGACGTCGTCCGGGGTATGGGGGATATAGGGCATTTGGGCGTTACCGGATAATTAGGTGGTAAACAGGATGGTCAGGGCGTTCTAAAAGGGGCTACAAGCTTCAAGCTGCAAGCAGGCCGGTGCCGGTTTTTAGCTTGCAGCTTGTAGCTTGAGGCTTGCAGCCCGCCGGGCAAACCGCCCGGCGGCTATTCGCTGTCGATCTGCTCTTGATACTGGTCGGCGGTGAGCATTTCTTTGAGCTCGCCGCTGTCGGCCATTTTGATCTTGAACAGCCAGCCGCCGGCGTAGGGCTCGTTGTTGACGAGCTCGGGCTCGTCTTCGAGCGCTTCGTTGACGGCGACCACTTCGCCGGACACCGGGGCGTAGATGTCGGAGGCGGCTTTGACGGATTCGACCACGCCGGCTTCGTCGCCGGCGGCGAATACCACGCCCTCTTCGGGCAGTTCCACGAACACCAGGTCGCCCATGGATTCCTGGGCGTGGTCGCTGATGCCGACCACGGCGATGTCGTCTTCCACGCGCACCCATTCGTGGCTGTCGCGGTAGCGCAAATCGGCGGGGATCTCGCTCATTGGTATTTCTCCTTGGCCGTGATCGTTATAACGGTTTGTAGGTGGCTTTGCCGTTGCGGACGAACGGCGCCCGCACCACCTGGGCGTTGAGACGTTTGTTGCGTATTTCCACTTCCACGGTGCCGGTGGTGCCGGCGGGCAACCGTGCCAGGGCCACCGCCTTGCCCAGCGTGGGCGAGAAGGTGCCGCTGGTGATTTCGCCGTCCGGGCCGACGCTGCCGCCGGGCACGTGCACGCCCTGGTGGGCGCGCAGCACACCCTTGCCTTCCAGCACCAGGCCGAGCAGTTGCCGGTGGCCTTCGGTTTTCTGTTTTTCCAGGGCGGCGCGGCCGACGAAGTCGCGCTCGGCGTCGTCCAGGGCCACGGTCCAGCCGAGGCCCGCTTCCCAGGGCGTGATGTCCTCGTCCATGTCGTTGCCGTACAGGTTGAGGCCCGCCTCCAGGCGCAGGGTATCGCGGGCGCCCAGGCCGGTGGGCCGCACGCCGGCGTCCACCAGCCGCTGCCACAGGTCTTCGGCCTTGCTGCCGGGCAGGATGATCTCGGCGCCGTCTTCACCGGTGTAGCCGGTGCGCGCGATCAGCCATTCGCCGACGTATTCGAAGCCGAAGAACGGCAGCCCGGCCACCGCCTTGGCGCCGGCCTCGCAGAGCACTTTTTCCAGGATCGCGCGGGCCTCGGGGCCCTGCACCGCGATCATCGCCAGGTCGGGGCGCTCGTGGATGTCCACGGCGAAGCCACCGGCCTGGCTTTCCATCCAGTCCAGGTCCTTCTCGCGGGTGGCGCAATTTACCACCAGCCGGTAGTCGTTGTCGCCTTTGTAGACGATCAGATCGTCCACCACCCCGCCGCGCTCGTTGAGCATACAGGTATAGATCGCGCGACCGGCTTTGACCTTGTCGATGTCGTTGGCGAGCAGGTGGCGCAGGTAGGCGCGGGCGTCGCCGCCGGTGACGTCCACCACGGTCATGTGGGAGACGTCGAAGGCGCCGGCGTGCTGGCGCACGGCGTGGTGCTCTTCCAGCTGGGAGCCGTAGTGGATGGGCATGTCCCAGCCGCCGAAATCCACCATCTTGCCGCCGGCGGCGAGATGGGCGTCGTAAAGGGGTGTGCGGTGACCCATGGGGTTAATTCACTCCATATCCCGGGCAAAGGCCGGGCTGTTCACGGTAGGGGTGAAGGATAACGGACCAGCGGGTGGAAGCCTAGGTGGGACGTGGGTTTTGGGGGTGGTTGTGGGGGGATTGTGCGAGCGGGCCTTGCCCGCGAAAGGCAAGCAAAGCTTGCCGGCAGGATCCCAGAGAGGCTGGTTATAGGTCTCTGGAATCCTGCCGGCCGGTTTCACCAGCCTTTCGCGGGCGGGGCCCGCTCGCACAAGACCCGCCCACCAAGCCGGTCAGGGCTTGATGGGGGTGGAGATGTAGTTGAGGAAGACGCCGCCTTCGGGGATGCCGAGGGTCATGTTGGCGGCGGCGACGCTGCCGCCCCGGCTGAAGGTGATGTCCACCTCGATGCTTTGCGCGGCCTGGTTGCGTTGCTCAATCTGCAGGCGGCCGTCGTCCAGGAAGGTGACGTCGCCCACCAGGTCGAGGCTCAGCGGGTAGCTGTACAGGTCGTGGGCCAGGGTCAGGCCCAGCGCCGCCGGCTCCAGATAGGGGGCGCTCAGGTACAGGTCCAGGCTGGTTTCGAACACCGGGCCGCCCGGGGTTTCGCGGATCCAACCGGTCACCGGCTGGGTGCGGTTGCCGTTGCCGTCTTCCTGATAGCGGATGCGCATCACCTGGGCGCCGGTGGGGATGGTGACATCACCGAGCGGGAAGAAGGCCAGGGCCAGACGGCCGAACACATCCACGGACGACGTCTGCAGCAGGGTCGGGTAGATGTTCACCCGCACCGCGTCTTCCTGGGCGTCGTAGCCGACCACTTCCACGTCCAGGGCGGCGGTCAGGTAGAGGAACTTCTCCGCCGGGCAGTTCGCGCCGTCGTAGTCGCAGCCCACCCGAGCCTCCTGCAGCAAGCCGCCGGTGTTTTGCACGAACAGCTCGGTGCCGTTGGGCGGCACCGGGTATTCGCCGGGGACGCCAGCGGCAGGCTGGGGTTGCGGCTCGGCGTCCTGGTGCACGGTGTCGCCGTTGACGTCGAAGGTGGGCAGGTTGCGCAGCACCTGGAAGACGTCGTCGGTGGCCGGGGCCCCGGTGAAGTAAATCTCCAGGTTGGGGCCGCCCATGTCGTCGGTGGGCGCTTCCAGCACGGCGGTCTGCAGCGGCGCCTGATCCACGGTGCAGATCGCTTCGCCGCTGGTGCAGTTGGCCGGGGTGAAGTCCTGGTTTTCGGACATCAGCACGTAGCGGTAGGTGGCGCCCTCTTCCCAGGGTTGATCCGGGATGAAGGTGACGGTGCGCGCGTTGTATTCGATTTCACCGGGCACCGCTTCCTGGCACACGTAGTTGGTGCCGCTTTGCTGCGGGGCCTGGCCGGCGTCGGCGACTTTTTCCACGCGGAAGCTGCCGCTGTCGCAGGTGTCACCGAGGATGATGCTGTCCTCGTCCATCACTTGGGAGAACTGCACTTCGATGGCGCGCTCGGCGGGCAGCGGCATCACCGGCAGGTGGTCGTCGTCGCTTTCGCCGCCGCGGCAGATACCGTGGTCACCGTTGGCGATGTCCCAGCTGTCCTTGTCCGCCGCGCAGGGGAAGCCCGGGTAGGTGGTTACAGCGATGGCAGGGTGGCCGCTGCCGATGTAGGTCGGCATGGTGAAGTTCAGCGTTTCACCGAGGGCCGGGTTGCCGGCGATGTCGGTGATGCCGTTGGTGAACTGCACCTGGTAATCGGTGCTGTACTGCAGCGTGGGCTGCGGCTGGATGACGATGGAGACGCCGTCAAGGTAGTACTCGAAGTCCACGGGGGCGCCGCCGGCGGTGACGCGCAGGGTGTCGCCTTCGATCACCGTGGTCGGGTCCAGCGGCTCGCTGAAGTTGAGGATGATCGGGTCGCCGGGGCGCTGCTTGTTCACGTGGTCGCCGGGCTGCCAGGCGGCCAGCTCGGGGCTGGTCTTATCCACTTCCATTACCGGGGCGTTTTGCTGGTCCGGGTAGGATTCCATGTGGAAGCTGAGCACGCCGTAGGCGGTTTCGGTGCCGAGCACTTCCGGCTCGACCACGCCGACGGCGTCGACGATCAGGCTGCCTTTGGCGGTGTCGGCGATGGCGTAGCCGACCAGTTCCACCTGCAGCAGGGTCTGGTTGAAGGCGCCGTTGGCGCGCTGCACTTCGGTGTCGAAGGCCACGTCCATGGTCAGGCGCAGTTGCTTGGGCGCGGACGGGTCGTCGCTGTAGGGGTTGGGCAGCAGGTAGCCGTTGGCGTCGCCCAGGAAGGTGACGGTGACTTCGCCGGAATCAAAGCCGGCGGGCACTTCGCCGCCGATGCGCACGTCCAGCGGGTCGCCTTTGAGCAGCGAGCCCTTGGGCACGCGCAGCGGGGTTTTGTCCGGGAAGTTGGGCGCGAAGCCGAGCTCGGCGAACACGTTGCCCTGCTGCTTGGAGACGGTGTTGTCGCCGAGCAGCTTGGCGATCAGCGGCACGCAGTTGATCGGGTCGCCGGTGATCGGCGAGGTCTGCACGCCCTGGTCGAGGCAGCCGAGCACCGGGTCGGCGGGGGCCGCTTCCTGCACCAGGGTTTCGCGGGGCGCGGTGTCGCGCGGCGAGAAGGTGCGGGTGAAGCCGGTGAAGGCATCGCCGTAGAGGTTCTGGATGCCGTTGGTGAGTTCCAGCGTCACGTCGCTGCCCGGCTCGAGCACATCTTCCGGGTCGATGCTGATCTGGCGGCCGTCCACGCGCAGTTGCGCGGGCACGGTCTGGCCGTTCTGGGTGAGGGTGACGGTGTCGCCGTAGACCACGGTCTGGCGGTCCAGCGGCTGGGTCATCACCAGATTCACCGACGAGAAGTCCAGGAACGGCAGGTCGTCGCCGTCCGGGCTGACGCTGGCCACCTCGAAACTGTCGCTGAGCTGGCGCAGGGCGCGCGGCTTGCCCGCCAGGGCGGCGCGGGTGGTGAAATCCACGCTGCCGTCGGGGATCGCCGCGTCGCCGCTGTCGGTGCGGATGTTGTTGAGAGTGAGCGCGTACTCACTCTTCACCGCCAGGGCCTGATCCGGCATCAGCACGGCGCTGCGGCCTTGGTCGGCGCTTTCCACGGTGAGGCTCACCGCGCCGTCGGGGCCGGTGAGGGTAAAGTTGGAGGCGTCCACTTCCACCGGGTCGGAGAAACGCACCACCACCGGCGCGTTGGGGGACACTTCCGCCTGGCCGTCGAACGGGTAGCTGTAGACCACCTCGGTTTCCTGCCAGTTATCGAAGCTTACGGTTTGCTCGTCACCGCTGCCGCCGCCGCAGGCGGCCAGTATGGCGGTGCCGGTGAGCACTATCAGCTTGCGCATATCCATGACCGACCTCCGTTAGAATTTCAGCGTGACCGAACCCGAGAAGACGTGGACGTCGCCGTCCGCTTCCACGGTTTCGTAGGGTTGCGGATAGGTGGGCGAGTTGGTGGCGTAGAGATCGAACTCGCGGGCTTCGAGTTTCTGGTACTGGTAACCGAAGTCGAAGCGCACCGGGTAAGCCAGGAAATGCGGGTTCTTGTATTTGGCGGTGAGGCCCAGGCCGACGATCCACTTATCGGCGTCCAGATAGTTCACGTCCAGCGAGGCGTTGGATTCCAGCGGGGATTCGCTGTAAGCGACGCCGCCGGTGAGCGTGAAGTTGTTGTTCAGCTCGAACTCGGCGCCCAGGCGCGGCACCACGATGTCCTGGAATTCCAGGGTGCCGACGTTACTGTTCACCGCCTGGTCCTTGATGGTGTCGCCGTCGAACTCTTCTTCCAGGTCGGACCACTGCTGCATTTCCACCGAGGCGCCCACGCGGAAGCGCTCGCCGCCGTAGAGCAGGCCGGCGGAATAGATGTTGGGCTGGTAGGAATCCAGGGTGGTGACTTTCAGGTTCAGGCCCGGGGGCGCGATGGTGCCGGGGATCACGGTTTGCGCGTCCACGGTGGTGTTGGTGTTGGAGTAGCCGCGGAACGCGAAGGCGGTTTCGAAGCCGTCCAGCCAGCAGCCTTCGTTGTCGGGGCAGAAAGTTTCCGCCAGGTCCACGGTGGCGCTGAGAATCGGCCTGATCGACGGCTTGGCGGAGACGTTCAGCTCTTCATAGCGGGTCTCGCCGGCCAGGTTGGTCGTCGCCACCAGCTCCGCTTCCGAGTGCAGCGTGATGCGCGCGGACGCGCCCACGTCGATGCCCCGCCACAATTGGGTGGCGCCGCCCAGGTTCAGGAACAGGGGCTGGCGGCCGTATTCGAAGTACTGCCCTTCCCGGGAGGTCTGGGATTCAAACGCCAGCATTTCCTCGCCGTACTTTTCCACGCCGATCATCACGCCGAAGAAGATCGGGTGATTGAACTTGGTCAACGAGGATAGGTCGGTCTTCAGGCCGATCAGAGTGTGCTGGGAGGGCGAATCCTGCAGCACGTCGCCGCCGCTGCGGTTGGGCGGGTTGGCGCCGCCCAGGCTGGTGGCACGCAGCTCGTGCTCGGCGTGCAGCAGACCCATGGTCAGTTCGCCGCGCGGGTCCTTGGTGAGGTAGGCCGGGTTGTAGTACACGGCGGACACCTGGGTGTTGAACATGGACAGGGCCTGGGCGGAGGCCACGTCGGACGGCAGCACCCCGTAGGTGGTGCCGATATTGCCCATGCTGGCGTAGGCGGCGGTGGTGGAACCAATGGCAAGCGCCAGGGCAGCGCCCCGGGCAATGATTTTATTGTTCATGGCGAACTACTCCGTCGGGCCGTTTTCGGGGGTAACGGCGGCTTTGTTATTTACAGGCGTTCACTTAACGGGGGCGCAGTATGTGCGACGAATTCGAAACAAAACACTGGTTAACGCTACATTTAGTGCACTTTTGTTAACCGTTTCCGTTAGTCAAAACCTTTTACTGATCAGGATTTTATAGGCTAATAATTAAGTATCGGCTCTAGGTGCCCCTCTACCATAAGACCTTATTAGAATCGCTGTAGACCGCGTGATCAGAGGGCTTCGGCGCCAGGGCCAATAGCCTTTAGAAAATACTGCTTGTGAATTAGCGTCAACGTATCGGAAGCACAAAACTTGTAAAAGATGCGTGAGGGACGGGAACCTGTTGTGTTGTCAACGTTTGCGTCATTGACAGGTGTGTACATTCGGGGAGTAGCGACGCTCGGTGTCTCCAGAGGGCCCGCCCCGGGATTGGGTGGGTTCGTCCGGGACACGCTGCAAGTACGTCCGTGTAAGCTCGGGTTTGGCCTTCCCTGGCCAAACACGGTCCCGGACGAACCCACCCGATCCCGGGGCTCCTTGGGAGATTCTGGGGCCGGCACGCCCTGCGACTAAGGGCGTTTTGCGTTGCGGGGGAGGTCGCCGGCGCGGCCCAGGGCGCGGTGCATGAAGGCGTGGCGGGCGGGGGCGAGGCGGTTGACGAGGCCGAGGCCGGTGTTACGCAGCCAGCGGACGGCGGGTTCGGGGCGTTCGAACAGCAGTTTGAAGCCGCGCATGGCGTTTTGCATCAGCAGGTTGTCGGCGCGGCGGCGGCGCTCGTAGCGGGCGAGGATGGTGGCGTGGGCCACGGGCAGGCCGGCGGCGCGGGCGCGGCCGAGTTCTTCGGCGAGCACGGCGGCGTCAAGCAGGCCGAGGTTGATGCCCTGCCCCGCCAGCGGGTGGATCACGTGGGCGGCGTCGCCGACCAGCGCCAGGGCGCGGGCCTGGTAGCGGCTGGCGTGGCGCTCTTCGATCGGGAACACGGCGCGGCGGCTGACCACCCGGGCGGCGCCCAGCACGTCGGCGGTGGCCTGGCTGAGGGCGGCGCCGAAGGCGTCGTCATCCATCGCCATCAACTCATCGCTGCGTTGCGGCCAGGCGGACCAGACAATCGAGCAACGGCGGCCGCCGTGGCCGAACAGGGGCAGCAGGGCCAGCGGCCCGGAGTCCATGAACACCTGGCGGGCGCAGCCGCCGTGGGGCCGATCGGTCTCGATGGTGGCGACCAGGGCGCGGTGGCCGCTGTCGCGGGCCGGGGCGGGAATGCCGCCGGCATCGCGTACCCTGGAGCGGGCGCCGTCGGCGCCCACCAGCAAGTCGGCGGTGAAGATCTGGTCGGCGGTGCTGACCCGCCAGCCGTCGCCGTCCCGGATCACGTCATCCACCGGGACGCCGCAATGCCATTCCAGCGTGTCGCGCTCGCCGGCGGCTTCAAACAGCGCGGCGGTAAGGTGGTCGTTTTCCAGCAGCCAGCCCAGGCAGTCGGCGCCCGCGTCGGCGGCGCTGAAACTGACTTCGCCGGTGCCGTCCCGGTCCCACACCCGCATGCTGGCGTAGGCCTGCACCCGTCCCGGATCAAGGCGCTCCCAGACGCCGGCGTGGCGCAGCAGCCAGTGGCTGGCCTCGCTGAGCGTGGACACCCGTGGCGCCGATTCGCCGCTTGGGCGTACCGGCTCCGGCCCGGCGTCCAGCACCCGCACCGAGAAGCCCTGGTCCGCCAGCAGCAGCCCGAGCAAGCCGCCGGCCATGCCGCCGCCGACGATCAGAACATCGGTGTGCAGTGAGTGAGTCTCCATCATAACCCCATGGCCCGGCGGGCGAAGCTTTTGCGGGCACCCGGCAGCAGATCCAGCGCGAGCAGGCCAAGCTGGCGGCTGTGGGCGAACAGTGGCTGGCGCACGCGGAACAGCTCCGGCAGCCAGCGCGAGGCGTGGCCGATCTGGCTCTGGTCGGCGCGGCGGTCGGCGGCCCATTGCTCAAGCAGCGCCAGGCGGCCGGGCTGCGCTTCGCCGCCGACGCGGCGGGCCAGCAGCTCGAGATCGCGCAGGGTCAGGTTGAAGCCCTGGCCGGCCACCGGGTGCAGGGTGTGGGCGGCGTTGCCGACCACCGCCGCGAACGGCACCGCCTGGGCGCAGGCTTCGCTGAGCACCAGCGGGTAGCGGGCGCGCTCGCCGACCCGGGTGAGGCGGGGCATGGCGGTGCCCAGCCGTTCGCGCAGCGCGGCGAGAAAAGTGTCGTCGTCGAGCGCCATCCATTGGTCCACCTGCTCGCGGGGGCCGGTCCAGACCAGCGCCATGCGCGCGCCGGGCAGCGGCAGCAGCGCCAGCGGCCCCTCGTCGAGGAAGCGCTCGAAGGCCTGGCCACGGTGCGGCTCGGCCAGTCCCAGGTTGGCGATCAGGGCGTCGTGGCCGATGTCCTGGTGGCGGGCGCTGATGCCGAGCCAGTCGCGGGTGCGCGAGCGGGCGCCGTCGGCGGCGATCAGCAGCGGCGTGTGCAAGGTCTCGCCATCATCCAGCGTGGCTTCGTAACCGTCACTGGTGCGGCGGATGCCGGTGAGCGAGGCCGGCGCGCGCAGGGTGATGGCCGGGTCGCGCTCCACCGCCGCCAGCAGCACATGGCCGAACCAGCGGTTTTCCACCACCGCGCCCAGGCGGGGCAGGTTCTGCTCTTCGGCGGTGAGCCGGGCCAGGCCCAGGCGACCGCGCCGGGACACATGCACGGTGTCGATGGCGGCGGCGTTGTCCAGCACCGCGTCGCTCAGGCCAAGCTGCTCAAGAATCGCCAGGCTGCCGGCGGACAGCGCCGTGCTGCGGGCGTCGAAGCTGGGCGTGTCCGGCGCTTCGCCGGCGGCCATGGCGTGGCTTTCCACCAGCGTTACCGTCGGCGCGCCGTGGTGGCGCAGCAGCAGCGCCAGCGCCGCCCCGGCCATGCCGCCGCCGACGATCAGCGGCGCCGCGGCCTCGCTCATGCGCGCGCCTCGCGCATCAGGGCTTCGATGTCGTCGATGGCCTTGGGCACGTCGCGGGTGAGCACGTCGCAGCCTTCCTTGGTGACCAGCACGTCGTCCTCGATGCGGATGCCGATACCCCGCCAGCGGTCTTCCACGGTGTCGTCGTCCGGGGCGATGTAGAGGCCCGGCTCCACGGTGAGGGTCATGCCCGGCTCCAGCTGGCGCCATTCGCCGCCGATGCGGTAATCGCCCACGTCGTGCACGTCCAGGCCCAGCCAGTGGCCGGTGCGGTGCATGAAAAAGCGCTGGTAGGCCTGCTCTTCGATCAGGTCGTCCACCTGGCCGGCCAGCAGGCCCAGATCCACCAGGCCCTGGGTAAGAATGCGCACCACGGTTTCGTGTGGCACGTTCCAGTGGTTGCCGGTGTGGGTGGCCTCAATGGCGGCGTGCTGCGAGGCCAGCACCAGTTCGTAGAGGGCGCGCTGCTCGCCGCTGAATTTGCCGTTGATCGGGAAGGTGCGGGTGATGTCCGAGGCGTAGTTGTGCAGCTCGCAGCCGGCGTCCACCAGCACCAGATCGCCGTCTTTCAGGGGCGCGCTGTTTTCGATGTAGTGGAGGATGCAGCCGTTGGCGCCGCCGCCGACGATGCTTGGGTAGGCGGGGCTGCGGGCGCCGTGGCGCATGAATTCGTGCAGGTATTCCGCTTCCAACTGGTATTCGTACATGCCGGGCCGCACCGACCGCATGGCGCGCACATGGGCGCCGGCGGAGATTTGCGCGGCCTGGCGCATGAGGTCCGCTTCGGCCTTACTCTTGAACAGGCGCATGTCGTGTAGCAGGTGCGAGAGCGCGACGAATTCGCCGGGGGGCTGGGCGCCGGTGCGCACCCGCTCGCGGATGGTGTTGATCCAGCCCATCAGGCGGCTGTCGAAGCCGGCGTCGCGGCCCAGGTCGTAGTAGACCCGTTCGCGGCCCTCCACCAGGCCGGGCAGGATGTCGTCGATGTCGTTGATGGGGAAGGCGTCGTCGGCGCCGTAGTCCGACACCGCGCCCTCGGGGCCGGCGCGGTAGCCGTTCCAGATTTCCCGGGCGCGGTCGCGCTCGCGGCAGAACAGCACGTACTCGCCGTGCTCGCGGCCGGGCAGCAGCACCATCACCGCTTCCGCTTCCGGGAAGCCGCTCAGGTACCAGAAGTCACTGTCCTGGCGGTAGGGGTGTTCCACGTCCCGGTTGCGGGTGCGCTCCGGCGCGGCGGCCAGGATGGCGATGCTGTTGGGCTCCATCTGCTCCATCAGCTCGCGGCGGCGGCGCTGGAATTCCTGCAGACGAATGGTCATGAGCTCTCCTCAGTGCCGGGTGGGCGGCGTTTCCGGCTCGCCAGCGTCGCCGGGGCCGGGCTGTTTGGCGGCCTGCTGCTTCATTACCAGGTCGGTGTAAATCATCAGCGCGGACATGCGGCAGTGCTCGGCGACCTGCTCGAACATCTGCTCTTCTTCCTCGCCGGTTTCTTCCGGCGTGGTCACCTGGCTCACCGCCGAGAGGTCGGAGAGCGCCTCCTGCACGCCGGGCGACAGCTCGGTGTCGGCGACGCCGGCGGCACCGGTGCCGAACCCCACCAGGAAGCCTTCGCTCCATTGCGCCAGGGCGGCCACGCGCAAATCCAGGTCGTCCTCGTCGGGGGGCAGCAGCATCGGCAGTTCCAGGCCGGTGCCGGAGAAGCCTTCCAGGGTCTGGTCGCGCCAGTCGATCAGGCCGCGCATCAACTCCGGCGGCAGACCGTCGGGTTGTTCCGCGTGGGCGGCCAGGGTGCCCAGCAGCGTGTTGTCCTCGTGGCCGTGGCCGGTGGCCAGCAGGCCGCAGATCACACCGTGCAGCTCGCTGGGCGAGTTGGGAATGCCGGCCTGGGCGGCGGCGCGGGCGAGATCATCGAAATCAGGTAGTTCGGGCATGGGGCTCTATCTTTACTCTTTCATGACTTTCTGCAAAGCGGCGCTAAGTGCCTAACGCGCCTTGAATTACGTTGACCCTTCGCGGGGTCGAACCTATAGTACAAAAAGCCGTCAATGGCGGCGGGCCATCTTCCTTCCCGCCTGCGATTCGGACCCGGATCGGGGGCTCAACCTTAGGCCAACAGCGACCAATTTGCCATGACGATGGAACAACAACTCCGGCAACTGGAAGCCCGGGTGGACGAGCTGCTGCGCATCTCCGCGCACCTGCGCCAGGAGAACCGGCTGCTGCGCGAACGGGAAACCCGCCTGCTCGACGACCGCGCCCAGTTGGTGAAGAAAAACGATCTGGCCAAGGCCCGCGTTGAAGCCATCATAACCCGCCTGCAGTCCCTTGAGCAGGAGGATTCATGAGCGACGGCCATTCCCTGGTAATTCATATCCTGGATAAGGAATACCGCGTCGCCTGCCCGCCCGGCGAGCAGGACAATCTGCTGCGCGCCGCCCGCTACCTGGACAACCAGATGCGCGAGGTGCGCCAGGCCAATGTGATCGGGCTGGAGCGGATCGCCATCATGGCGGCGCTGAACATGAGCCACGAGCTGCTGGAAGCCCGCGAGCAACTGGGTGACGACAGCGGCAACGACGAGCGCATTCAGGGTCTGTTGAGCCGGCTGGACAACGAAATCCGCGCTTTCGAGGAAGGCAACGACGAGGCGCCTGTCAAGCCCTGACCCTCACACCCGCCCCTGTTATACTCTTGCCAAGTGTTCCCTGGACCGTGCGCCAGCCGGGTTACGTCCCTGCCGATGCTTTACCCTTAGGGGGCCAAATTGGTGTGCCTGTGCGCATGTCCGCCTTCGAGCGGAAAGCCTGAGGGCATTAACCTGCGGTCCCCGCCTTGAACTTTTCGGTTCAAGGGCAACACCCGCAGCGGCGGTTCGGGGAGCACGCTTAATAAGACAGTGGATAGTTGGCAGTTAACAATTAATAGTTAACAGTTAATAGCGAGAGGCCTGTGCCGCTTAATCGGCTGGGTGCTATTCATGGACGCCTTCCTTTTTTATGAGTTCTGAACCTTCGCGAAAGCAGATGCGGCGGGCGCTTCGGGCGCGGCGGCGGGCTGTGTCGGCCGGTGCGCGGCGGCGGGCGGTGCGGGGGTTTGCGCGGCAGTTGCCGGGGGCGCTGGGGCTGCGGCGGTTTCGGCATTTCGGGGTGTATCAGGCGGGGGACGGTGAGTTGGATCCGTTGCCTGCGTTGACGCATTCGCGCTTTGGCGAGGTGGCGTTATATCTTCCGGTGTTGGACCGGGTGCATCGCGGGCGGCTGCATTTTCATTTGTGGCGGGGCGAGCGGCGGCTGAAGGCGAACCGCTTCGGTATCGGCGAACCGCGTCGCCGGGAGCGGGCGCGGGCGGCCTGGGCACTGGATGCGATTCTGGTGCCACTGGTGGGCTTCGATGACCGGGGACACCGGCTGGGCATGGGCGGCGGCTTTTACGACCGCGCGCTGGCGGACCTGGAGCGCCGGCCCCGGCGGCCCAGATTGATCGGCGTGGCGTTTGAGTTTCAGCGCCAGCCCAGGCTGCGCGAAGCAGCCTGGGACCGGCCTCTGGATCAGGTGGTCACGGACCTGCGGCGTTACTGACTCTCGTAATTGCTGAACTGCATGCCCGCGGAGTTCGCGAAGCGCTCCAGATCAGCATCGTTGCCGCCGTGGGTGATGGTGCTGATCAGCACCCCTAGAGCAAATACGAATGCGAGGACGACAAGTGCGTCCGGCTTCTTCTTCATTGTGTTTCCATTCCCCAAATTTCAAGATAGCTCGGTACAGTGGAGCCCAGTACAAGTGCGGACCGCCGTTTTATGGTTCCCCGGTATGACCGGAGTGGTACGGCGTTTTCCGCTTCCCCTAAACCCGTTTCGGGCGAAAGACTCATCATGATAGGCCATTTGTTTCGTAACAAGATGAGAACCAGATCAAAATTCACGCATTGAGGCCATCCAAGTCAAGGAGTTACGGCCCGTTCCTCACGCTTCTTAACAAAACTACAGCCTAAGGTCCAAGTTCACGCCCTCTTCACTGCATATCCGCGCATAAGGCGTTATTCGCAGCGGGGCGCCTGATGGGTCCGACCGGCCTGCCCCGTTTTAGTTCAAGAACAGCCGGTAGGCCGGATTGTCACTCTCTTCCACCATCGGGTACGGCACCTTCTTGAGGTCCTTGCGCAGATTGCCCCGGTCGCCGAACGGCACCTGGAAGCCCACCAGCACCCGTCCGTAGGCGGCGCCGTGATTGCGGTAATGGAACACGCTGATGTTCCATTTCTGCCCCAGCGACATGAGGAATTTGACCAGGGCGCCGGGGCGCTCGGGAAATTCCACCCGGAACAGCATTTCGTCCAGGTCCTGCCGGGAGGTGTGGCCGCCCACCATATGGCGGATATGCAGCTTGGCCATCTCGTTGCCGGTCATGTCGACCACCGGGTAACCGGCGTCGCGCAGTTCGCCGATCAGTGGAGCAAGGTCCGTGCCGCCGGGGCGGATCTGCACACCGACGAAGATGTTGGCTTCGTGCTCACTGGAATAGCGGTAATTGAACTCGGTGATGCTGCGCCGCCCCAGGGCCTGACAGAAAGCCCGGAAGGCACCCGGTTTCTCCGGGATGGTGACCGCCAGAATCGCCTCGCGCTGTTCGCCGAGTTCGGCGCGCTCGGAGATGTGGCGCAGGCGGTCGAAGTTCACATTGGCGCCACTCTGGATCGCCACCAGGGTTTTGTTCTCGGCGCCGTGCTTGTGCACCCAGTTTTTCAGACCGGCCAGGGCCAGCGCGCCGGCGGGCTCGCAGATGGCGCGGGTGTCCTCGAAGGAATCCTTGATGGCGGCACAGATTTCGTCGGTGGTGGCGGTGATCACCTCGTCCACGTGGTCGCGCAGAACACGGAAGGTTTCCTTGCCGATCTGGCGCACCGCGACGCCGTCCGCGAACAAACCCACTTCCGACAGCGTCACCCGGCGCTTACGGGCGATGGCCGCTTGCAGGCAGGCGGCGTCCTCGGGCTCCACGGCGATGATTTTCACTTCCGGGCGCACGTATTTCACATAGGCGGCGATGCCCGCCGCCAGACCGCCGCCGCCCACCGGAATAAAGATGGCGTCCAGGTCGCGGCTCTGCTGACGCAGGATTTCCATGCCCACGGTGCCCTGCCCGGCGATCACGTCGGGATCGTCGTAGGGGTGCACGAAGGTCAGCCCTTCTTTTTCCTGCAGCTTGGTGGCGTGGGCCAGGGCCTCATCGAAGCCGTCGCCGTGCAGCACCACCTTGCCGCCGCGCTCGCGCACGGACTTCACCTTGATCTCCGGGGTGGTGCGCGGCATCACGATCACCGCCCGCACGCCCATGGCGCTGGCCGCCAGCGCCAGGCCCTGGGCGTGGTTGCCGGCGGAGGCGCAGATCACGCCACGGGCACGCTGCTCCTCGCTGAGGCCGGCCAGCTTGTTGTAGGCGCCACGGAGCTTGAAGGAGAACACCGGCTGCAGGTCCTCGCGCTTGAGCAGCACGCGGTTGCCGATGCGCCGGGAGATCAACGGCGCCGCATGAATGGGCGTTTCCAGCGCCACATCGTAGACGCGGGATTGGAGAATCCGTTTTACGTATTGATCAAGCATCGCAGGCATGGGAAGTCCGGAAGGGTAAAACCGCTAGTTTACGGGGCGCGGGGCGGGAGCGTCCATCGGCGTGGCCATCTGAATCCTGTATCCACGACCCCGCAGTCCGTATAATCGCGCCCATCGCAACGAGGACGGATCGCATGGACCAGAACGCCCTGAAAAAGCAGGTCGCCGAAGCAGCGTTACGCTATGTGCCGGACGGCGAAGTGGTGGGCGTGGGCACCGGTTCCACCGCCAATTTCTTCATTGACGGTCTGGCCGCCATGAAAGACCGCATCAGCGGCGCCGTGGCCAGCTCCGAGGCCACCGCCGAACGCCTGCGCGGCCACGGTATTCCGGTGCTGGCGCTGAACGACGTGGACCGCCTGCCGGTGTACGTGGACGGCGCCGACGAGGTCAACGCGCACCGGGAGATGATCAAGGGCGGCGGCGGCGCTCTCACCCGGGAAAAAATCGTCGCGGCGGTGGCCCGGGAGTTTATCTGCATCGTCGACGGCTCGAAGAAGGTGAAACGCCTGGGCGCCTTTCCGCTGCCGGTGGAGGTGATCCCCATGGCACGCTCCTACGTGGCGCGCAAACTGGTGGGGCTGGGCGGCCGGCCGGCGTACCGGGACGGCTTCGTCACCGACAACGGCAACATCATCCTGGACGTTCACAACCTGGACATCGTCAACCCGCTGGAGCTGGAACAAACCCTCAATAACATTACCGGCGTGGTCACCAACGGGCTGTTTGCCCTGCGTCCGGCGGATGTGGTGCTGGTCGGCGAGGGTGGCGGCGTGTCCGTGTACTGAGCGCTTGACCGCTCCGCGCGCGGCGCTAGGCAGGATGTGACACCACGCATCTGGCACGAACGTCCCTTTTAACCAGCCCATTACGTTCAGCTACCGTCCCGCTACGTTCCGTAAAGGAACCCGTCCCCCGTCTACCGTTCACAACCTTTTTCATACGGCATTCGCGCCCGCTTTGTTTTATTAGTTGCATATGAGGCGAGAGCGTTGTTCGCGGTCACTCCCGCAAACCCACCTTTCGTCGTCTTTCACTGGCGCTCCTACCCAAAAAAACGTCCAGTGAAATAAAAGAGCTTGAATAAGCCCAATAACAAGATCCGGAGAGTCATTATTATGTACCGATCCCTCCAGCAGTCCGCCCGGAGTGTTGCCGCCGCCATCGCCCTCACCGCCAGCGTTCCCGCGCTCGCCGGCATGGGCAATACCGCCAGCACCTACGGCCTTTTCCCCGTCGACGTCGGCACCGCCCAGGCGCTGTCCATGTTCAACTCTCAGGCCTCGGCGCTGTACTACAACCCGGCCTACCTGACCATGGACCCGCGCGGCGAGCTGACCACCGGCCTGCTGCACGCGGAACAGGAGTTGACCAGCGACGACACGACAATCAACGACACCCGTTCGCAACAGACGCTGATCGCGCTGAAAACCAACCTGTCCGACCTGACCACGGTGAACCATCCGCTCTACTTCGCGATCATCGCCGGGGTGGAAAAGTTCGGTGAAGAGATGCTGGCGTTCAATTCCAGCACCTCGGAGCAGGGGCAGTTCCTGAAGTATGGCCGCCAGCCGCTGTTTCTGAATATCGGGGGCGGCACCCAGTTTCTGAACGGCATCAACGTGGGCGCTTCCGTGCATGTGTCCCTGCGCTCGGAAGCCACCCTGAACGCCAGCTCCAACCTGGCCGGCGAAACCCAGTACGAAGAACTGAACGTTACCGCCAAGCCGGTAATGCGCCCGGTGCTGTCCACGTCCCAGGAGTGGGGCAAGATCATCTGCGGCCACAACGATGATTGCTGGATCGGCGGCCTGGAAACGGCGCTGACGTTCCGTGGCCACACCGAGGCCCGCACCTCGGTGGAATCCAACATCGTGATTCCCGGCACCGTGCCGGATCCCGGCATCCTGCTGGCGATCGACACGATCGACTCCTATCAGCCGGACATTTTCGCCGCCGGCGTGATGTACAACTTCAGCGACAACTTCCGCATGGGCGTGACCGTGGAGCAGCAGAACTGGTCCGACCTGACCGACGAGCTGCAGCGTGACACCGTGAAAGACCAGGCCAACGCCCAGTTCAAGGACATTACCGTGCCCCGTGTCGGTGCCGAATGGGACGTCAACAAGCATCTGACCCTGCGCGGCGGCGTGGCCTTCCAGGAATCTCCGCTGGAGAGCATCCGTACCGAGGATGTGAACTACCTGGACAACGACAAAGTGATCTTCGGCCTGGGCTCCTCGCTGGTGATCAGCAGCCCGCCGATCCTGGCCTACCCGATGCGTCTCGACTTCGGTTATCAGTTCCAACAGCTGGAAGACCGTGATTTCGAACTGACCACCAGCCGGCCGGGCGTGACCAACCCTTATGCCACCGTGACCGCGGGCGGCGAAGTTCATGTGTTCAGCGGTTCCCTGACGCTTAAGTTCTAGGAGGTGCGCCATGCGCTATAAAGCTCTAATAACACTGACCGCGGCGGCGACCCTGTTCGGCTGCGGCGGTGACGACAGCGGCGACAACCCCAATGTGCCGGATCTGCGGGCGCCTGAATCGGGCTCCGCGGCGCTGTTCTTCACCTACCCGTTGGACGACCAGAAAGACGTGGCGCCCAACGCCCCGGTGGTGTTCAACTTCGGCGCGGCGCTGAACGTGTCGCCGTCCAACTTCCAGTTCACCGACGCCGACGGCGACCCGGTGGCGTTCGATTTCAGCGTCGTGGATGACGGCCGGGGCGTGGTGTTGCGCCCCCAGGAGAAACTGGACGCGATCGCCGATTACCAGGTGGTGCTGCAAGGCATCGACGCCAACGGCGAGGAAGTGCGGGTGCGCGACGGCGCCCTGAACTTCACCACCCGCACCGCCCTGGAAGGCGCGGTGGACTTGCAGAAAGAGAGCCCGGATTTTGAAGTGGCGTCGATCTTCCCGGACGACAACAGCCAGTTCAAAACCATGGACTTCTCCGCGTTTCGCCTGCGCACCAGCCACCCGGTGGACGAAGAGACCGTGGTCTACGGCGACACCGTGTCCCTGACCCGCAACGGTCAATTGGTACCGGCGGTGCTGCTCGCCAAAGGCAACGCCCTCACCGTGGACCCGGTGGACGACATGACCCCCGGCGTTGAGTACGTGCTGAGCGTGGACGGCGTGGTGAGCCGCTTCGGCGACCCCATCGCGTCCTTCGAACGCACCGTGACCCCGACCAAGACCAGCTCGCCCACCGGCAAACGGGAGACCCTGGTCACCGAGGTGCCGGCGGCGGACCCGAACCTGGGCTGCCTGGCCGACAACGTGCGCGTGTCGCCGCTGACCGGCGAGCCGATCAACTGCGTGCCGGTGATCGGCACCCTGCTGGAAGACCAGACCGTTTCCAAGCAGACCGGCAACGTGTTCGGCGAGCTGGCGTTCCCGCCCGCGTTCCCCGACGTGACCCCGCTACGCGTGGCACGCGGTTCCCGGCTGGTAGGCGACGCCCTGGAAGTCCTCGTCGGCGGCCAGGTGCCGGTGGGCTTTAACTCCGGCGACGTAACCGTGGAAATGGTCGCCGACGCCACCGGTTACCTGTTCCCCAACCCCACCTCGGCTTCCCCGAACGCGGCCAAGAACCTGCGTCTGTTCCTGGATCTGTCCACCACCACCGACGATGCCCGGGCCAACGGCGCGTTCACCCAGAACCTGCTGCATGTGGAACTGGTGGGCCGCGCCATCGTGCGTGACGGCGTGCTGCGCGCCGACGCCATCAGCGTGGTGGAACCGCGCGTGCTCGGCGTGGAGGACAACTACGGTCTGCTGAGCTTCCGCATGGAGTCCTACCGCGACCAGACCACCGCCCCGGACCCGCTGGATGATCAAACCCGCCCGATGCTGCAGGCGTTGACCCAGGACGACGGCAGCCGGCAGCTGTCCTGGCAGCCCGGCGAGTTCGCCGACCGCATGGTCCCCGGCGAGCCCATCGTACTGCTGTTCACCGAAGCGCTGGACCCGAACAGCATCGTCGAGGGTGTCAGCCTGCGCCTCACCAAGGGCGGCATGGACGAGCCTTTTTCCTGGAAACTGGACGGCAACGCGCTGGTGATCACCCCGGACGACCCGGTGGATTACGGTGTGGAGTACGTGGTCGAGACCACCACGGACATCACCGACCTGAGCGGCAACCCGCTGATGAACCTGAACCCGCTCGACGGCACCAATCAACTGACCTTCACCCTGCCCACCTACGTGGAGGGCGAGGACGTGCAGCGCGGGCCGTTCGCCACCACCGTCTACCCTGGTTTCCCCTGCGCCACCAGCGACGAGCTGGATCTCAACGCCTTCGGCGGCATGGGTAGCCAGGGGGTGTGCGTGTCCTCCAGCCCGGAAAGCGAGCAGGTGGAAGTGGACCGCATGCCGATTACCGACATGCCCGCCAACCGCGCCATCCGCGTGCGCTTCTCCCAGAATATGGACCCGGCGTCCATCGAGCTGGGCCGCACCTTTATCGTCGAGGAGGTGGACGGTGGCGCCGTGGAAGGCAGCCTTGAGGTGGGCGTGCGGCACCTGACCTTCACCCCGGATCAGCCCTGGGAAGCGGGCACCCTGTACCGCTACACCCTAGCCTCGGAAACCAGCGGCTGCGCCAGCGCCATCTGCTCCGAGGACCAACTCCCGCTGCAGACCGCGCTGCTGCTTGGCAACGAGAGCGACCAGGGCGGCCCGAACATGGACATCCTGTTCCGTGGCGCGGCCGCCACCGACAATGTGTTCCAGGAGCTGAACAACCTGCCCAGCGTGGACGTGAATTACAACTTCGCCATCGACGGCGGTGAATCGCCGGTTACCGACGACAACCTGCCGGTACCGCCCAACGCCACCCGCATTCTGCCCAACCAGGGCGGCGCAGGGGACGAAAATACCGGCGGCGGCCTGGTGACGGCGGCCAACACCGGTTGCGGCTTCGAAGGCGCACCCCCTTACTCCGAGGAAGACTTCGAGCAGTGCGACGCCCGCCGTCTACTGTATGCCGCCGGCGCCTTGAACACCGAGATTCTCGGTTTCGTCGAAGCGGAAGAGCTGCCGGATTACGTCGACTCCGACCGAGGCGGGGTGGCGGTCCGAATCCTGCCCACTACCTTGGGTCTGACCAACCTGGACGCCACCGCGGTGATCGGCGTGGACCTGAACGCGGCGGACGGCGAAACCACCCTGGCCACCCTGCCCGTCCTGGGCGATGCCCTGGATACGGTGCTGGAAGGTCTGGGCGATATTCCGTTGATAGGCGGCGTGCTGGACACCGTTCTAGGTCCAACACAGGATATCGGTCTGATCCCGATCGAAACCGCCACCGGACCCAATATCATGCGAGTGCGTTACGAGCCCGACGCCAACAATGAGCGAACTGAAGCGCCGGTGGGCTACATTGTTCCGGGCGACAACCCGGAAGCGGGCGATCTACCCAGGTTTGTCATTGAGTTCGATTTACTCTTCGATGCCCCGCAACTGTCGCTGCCTCTGGGCCTCGACCACAACGCCAAAGGCCTGCCCATCGGGCAAATAATTCTGGAAGGCCCTATGGATTTCCTACCTGATGGCCGGTTGTTCATAGGCCTGAAAAGCCGGGAGCCCAAAGAAGTAAATCTTGATATTACATTGGGACCATTGTCAGGAGGCCAGGTGCGGCTTCTTATCCCAGAACAAGGTATCAACTTGAGCTACCAGAGCGTTTCCATCAAGAAGAGCGCTCAACAGAATTGATCTGCCTTTAGAGCCATTGGAGAGATCGGGGGCCCGTCAGGGCCCCTTTTTTTTATCAACGCACCGGGATGTGCGTCGACGCCCTCTTTATTCCCAGAACTTGTACCAGGGCTTGTTGCCCTCGCCACTATCGGCGTTGGCATTGGCGTTTTGCGACGCTTCAATACCGCGCTCGCTGGCCTTTACCTCACCGCTGACTTTGGCGTTGGCCGCCGCGTCACGGTTTGACTTGGCCTGCTCCTCCATAGCTTCCCGGCGCTCACGCGCGTCTTCCCGGGCGGCCTCGGCACGGGCTTCCGCCTCTTCGCGCTGAGCTTCCGCGCGCTCCTTCGCTTCTTCGCGCTTGGCTTCGGCTTTTTCCCGTTCCGCTTCGACCCGTTCCTCGGCCTTGTCACGCTTGGCCTCAGCCTTATCGCGCTGTGCTTCGGCTTTCTCTCGGGCTTGCTCCGCGCGGGCCCGCGCCTCTTCCTTCATACTGTCGCGCTGGTCTCCGAGACGCTTCTCCGCACCACTGGTGTCCACCCGAACACCGGTCTCTGCGTTAACACCCAGGGCGGCGTCCGCCGCGAACGCGGGCATGGAAAGCACCAAAACCATCGGAGATACCGCTAAAAGTATCCTTTTCATAAACCGCTCCTTTTTTCACGATCGTCAGTCAAGTGTGTGTCCCTAACCGTACGGACGATCCGTACGGCGGACCGCACACTAGCACTGAAATGCGTTTTAGTTTGCAAGGAAAAAGCGGAAGAACGTTAAAGTGGGAACTGCTTCCGCCCAGCGCCGGAGCCACTGGCGATTCAGGGTGTTTTTTAAACAAAAAACGGGCCGCGTCGCGGCCCGTTCTTATGCCCCGGTCCGGTGGCGCTCGCCGCCGGCCGGACGTGATTGCCTGCTACTTCTGCTGAGTGGCCTTGTCGTACTCTTTCTGCACGTTGGCCGGGTTATCCATATTCTTGCGCTGCTCCAGGTAGTCGCCGCCCTCTTTCTTCATGCTGTCGGCTTTGCCTTCGGCGCTGCGCTTTTCCTGCATGGCCTTTTCGTATTGCTTGTTCACCCGATCGGGATCGTCGATGTTTTTACGCTCTTCGGAATAATCCGGATTGGGCGCGGCGTCCTTGTTGCGATCAGCCATGGCCTCATCCCGCATCGCTTCTTTGTACTCGCGGTCGATTTGTTCGCTGGTGGACTCCGCCAGCGCGGCGGGAGCGGCCAGCACGCCCGCGAGGGCGACGGTGCAGGTAAGCAGTGCGGATTTCTTAACGGTGCCCTTCATGGTGGTCTTCATTACTCTTCTCCTTGTCTCACGACAGATGGTCTTACGACCGATTAATTCGTTAACATGCTCTAAAATGGATCAACCGGGGCGATATTCAAGTGAAGAAAAGTAACTATGGGAGAGATTTAAAACAATTTTAATTATAAGGCTGGGGTCAGGGGTCGTACCCCCAGGGTTGACGGGCCTTCTCTCTGACCGTTTCGTGACGCTGCCGGACCTCCAGGTCACGGCGCTCCAGCCGCTCCCGCACCGCGCGCCGGTTTTCCCGGGTCTGGCTGTCGAGCTGCCGGGCACGGTGATCGGTGGCGTCGCGGCCCGCCTCCCGGCGGTCCTGGAGCCGCTGGTCCATATCGTCCGCCGGGGCGGTGACCGGCGTGCCAAGGGCCACCAGCCCGATCAGGGTGACAAGGGATTTCCCGAACCCGTTCATCCGCGCCTCCGTAATGTGGCTACGACTATTGTGCGCCATACCGGTTAACGCCGCGCGAAGGCCGCCGTCCGCCCCTCTTGGTATACGCTTACTCCGCCAGATAACGGTCAATGATCCGCAGGATCTTCTCGCGGTATTCCGCGTGCTCGTTGGCGAGATGGTGGCGGGCGCCGGTGAGCATGTGCACGTCCGGCTCCTGGAATTTGTCCCGAATCACACCCAGGTTGTGACGCCAGTCGACGGTTTCATCCCGGTCGCCCTGAATCACCACCGGGGATATTTTTACCCGGTTGGCCGCTTCAAAACCCGGAATCCATTTCTTCAGGGCGGTGACCCAGCCGGCCGGCAACCGGTGATGCTGAAGCGGGTCTTTGTTTTCCAGAAAGTCGAGAAAATCCGCGTCGCCGGAGTTCACGGTGAACACTCGCTTGATGGATTTCGCGAACGGGCGCACCAGGGTGTGCAGCCAGCGCGCGGTACTCCACTTGAACGGCCGCACCAAAGGCGCCAACAGGATAATCTGCTCGAAGGGACTGTTTTCCGCGTCGAAACCGTGGTGCAGCAGGTAGTCCATGACGATGGCGCCGCCGGTGCTCTGCGCGATCACGTGCCAGGGGCGGGGGAAATCATTGCCGGCCTGCTCCAGGCACTGCTCCAGCACTTCGCGGTAGATGCGGAAGTCCTGGATCGCGGCGCGCGGCCCGGAGCTGAGCCCGTGGCCGGGGAGGTCATAGGCGAGCACCGCGTAGCCCAGTTCCAGCACATGGGCGATCAGGTGCCGGTAGAGGCCGACGTGGTCGAAATAACCATGGCAGATCAGCACCGTGCCGCGGGCCACGGCCGGGCGCCAGCCGTGCACGCTGATGGTGTGCCCGGCGGCTTCGAAGTAGCCGAAGCCGTGCTCGAGATCCGACAGCCGGGCGCTGAAATCCAGACCGTAATACTCCGCGTAGCGACGGCTGACATCGTCCAGGGGGTCGAACGCCTGCCAGTTGAGCGGCCGCCAGGAGCGGGTGATTTCTTCGTGGGAAAATGGGAACGGCATTGGTGTTTGGGCAAAGCTGGAAATGGGTCTTGATGATAGGCCTTGAGGAGCGGCGACGCCATGCAAGGGCCGGATGCATAAAAAAGGCCCCGGTGGGGTACCGGGGCCAGGCTCAAGGCAGATGTTCGGGTCAGCTTAGCTCTGGTTCAGCTCGCGGTTGATGTTCTCCAGGCTATCCAGATTCTTGCGCTGCTCCAGGTAATCCTGGTTGCGGCCTTCCGGATTGCCTTCCGCCTTCACGATAGCGCGCTGGCTCTGAATTTCGCGGAACTGGTCGGCGATAAACTCAGCCTGGTCCAGGTTCTCGCGGGCAGCCAGGTAATCCACCGGCGCACGGCCGCTGTCACGGGCCTGGCGGCCCTGCTCCACCGCTTCCTGGTAAGCGGCGTTGATGTTTTCGAAGCTGTCCATGTTCTGGCGCTCGCTGAGATTCTGGGCCAATGCCGGGGCGGCGGTCAGGCTCAGGGCGGCGGCGACTGCGGATGCGGATGCGATGATTGCGTTTTTCATGGTCCTTTCCTCACTCATTCGGTCGTTCCAAATGCGTGGCGGGACCTCGTGTCTGTTTGGTCTCCCACGCTTGATGGGAACCATTATGTTGACTGGTTACGATATTGTCAACTTGTAACCCGTTAACCTTTTCCTATCACCGCGATAGCCCCGACCGGCGATCGGGGCGCCGCCGGTCAGGGCGCCAGGCTGCGCAGGATCAAACCGGTCACCGCCGACAGATTGCGCTTCAGCTCGTCCGGATCGTTGAGCTCCAGCAATACCGGGTGGCCGTATACCGCCGCGGTCTTGCGGATCGCGATGGCCACTTCGTCCAGCGGTGTCTTGCGTTCGAACTCGCCGTTTTCCCTGCCATCGGCGACGATGCGGCGGATCGCCTGATAGATAATGTCGTCGTGCACGCTCATGTGATGCCACTGGTTTTCGATCGCCACGACCACGATGTCGTGCATGCGCCGTTCCTTTAGAAACAGCTCCAGACCCTTTGCCAGAAGGCAATCGAGCAAATCCCTCAGGCGCTGGGTGGCGCTGTCGTCCCGTTCCGCGATCTCCTTGAGGGCCACGTCGATCTTGGCCAGGGTCATGGCGCAAACGGCTTCGCCGATGGCCTGTTTGGAGTCGAAGAAGCGGTACAGATAGGCGCTGGATACGCCCACCGCCTTGGCGATGTCGGTGACCGAGGTCTTGCGGTAACCGTGGGCGCTGAACAACTCGTTGGCGAGTTCCAGGATCTGGTCGCGCCGCTCATGTTCCGCCGGGCCACGCTGGCCGGCCGGGTTGGTGTCCGTCATGGTGCTCTCCCGGTGCTCGTCGGCACCTTCTCTAAGGACGTCGTCCGGACGTCATATTCAAGTAATGAATATTGTTATATGTAACTTTGGGTAAGCATAGCACAACCAGCGCGGCCTGCACGGCCCCCTCACGCCCGACAGTGATAATCCGCCCGCACAGCCACTTCCCCGGAGCCTCCATGCAACTCACCGAAACCGATCTGGCGGCCTGGCCCCGTCGCCGCCGCGCCGCCCTGGTGAATAGCCTGTCCGGGTTCAAGAGCGCCAACCTGCTCGGCACCCGGTCCGCCGGCGGCCAGGAAAACCTGGCGATGATCAGTTCCGTGTTCCATCTGGGCGCCGATCCGGCGCTGGCGGGCATGATTCTGCGGCCCCACTCGGTGGACCGGCACAGCCTGGAATACCTGCTGGAGACCGGCGTGTACACGCTCAATCAGGTGCACGAGGGCATCCACGCCGCCGCCCACCAGACCAGCGCGCGCTACCCGAGGGCGGTGTCGGAATTCGATGCGACGGGCCTGACGCCGGAATACCGCGACGGCTTCGCCGCGCCTTTCGTAGGCGAGTCGCGCATTAAACTGGGGTTACGGCTGGAAGAGAGCCAGACACTAAAGATCAACGACACGGTGCTGGTGATCGGTCGTATCGAGCACATCCTGGTGGCGGAGGACGCCTGGGTGGGGGAGGACGGCTACCTGGACATCGAGGCCGCGGGCACCGTGGCGGTGAGCGGCCTGGATGGCTACCACCGCGCCACACGACTGGCGCGGTTGCCCTACGCCAAGCCGTGAGATCGCGGTGCCGGCGGGTTACTTGATGCGCGGATCCAGTTCGCCGGCTTCGTAGCGCTGGTACATTTTTTCCAGGTTGATCGGCTTGATCTTGTCCGCGTTGCCGGCGGTGCCGAACGCTTCGTAGCGGGCGATGCAGATGTCACGCATGGCCGATACGGTTTCCTTGAGGAATTTACGCGGGTCGAACTCGGCCTTGTTGTGGGCCAGGAAGCGACGCACCGCGCCGGTGGACGCCAGACGCAGGTCGGTGTCCACGTTCACCTTGCGCACGCCGTGCTTGATGCCTTCCTGGATTTCTTCCACGGGCACGCCGTAGGTTTCCGGAATCTCGCCGCCGTACTCATTGATGATCTGCAGCCATTCCTGAGGCACCGAGGAGGAGCCGTGCATCACCAGATGGGTGTCGGGAATGCGCGCATGGATCGCCTTGATCTGCTCGATGGCGAGGATGTCGCCGGTGGGCGGACGGGTGAACTTGTAGGCGCCGTGGCTGGTGCCGATGGCGATGGCCAGGGCATCCACCTTGGTGCGCTTGACGAAGTCCGCCGCTTCTTCCGGGTCGGTGAGCATCTGGTCATGGGTCAGGGTGCCGGAGGCACCGATGCCGTCTTCTTCACCGGCCTGGCCGGATTCCAGCGAGCCCAGGCAGCCCAGCTCGCCTTCCACGGAGACGCCGCAGGCGTGGGCCATGTCCACGGTGCGACGGGTCACGTCCACGTTGTACTCATACTCGGTGGGGGTCTTGCCGTCCTCGCCCAGGGAGCCGTCCATCATCACCGAGGAGAAGCCCAGCTGGATGGAGCGCTGGCACACCGAGGGGCTGGTGCCGTGGTCCTGGTGCATCACCAGGGGGATGTGCGGAAACTCTTCCGTGGCGGCCAGAATCAGGTGACGCAGGAAGGGCGCGCCGGCGTACTTCCGGGCGCCGGCGCTGGCCTGCACGATCACCGGTGAATTGGTCTGGTCGGCGGCCTCCATGATGGCGCGCATCTGTTCCAGGTTGTTCACGTTGAAGGCCGGCACGCCGTAGCCGTGTTCGGCGGCGTGGTCCAGCAGTTGACGCATGCTGATCAGTGCCATGATGTCTTCCCTTTCGTCTTCGGAGCGAAATGTAGGTGGTGTATTAGTCCCGGGCGCGCTGTTCCAGCACCGCCACCGCCGGCAGGGTCTTGCCTTCCACGAACTCCAGGAAGGCGCCACCACCGGTGGAAATATAGCTGATATCATCGGCGATGCCGTACTTGTCCACGGCCGCCAGGGTATCGCCCCCGCCGGCGATGGAAAACGCTTCGCTGTCGGCGATCGCCTCGGCCATCTCGCGGGTGCCTTCGCCGAACTGGTCGAACTCGAACACGCCCACCGGGCCGTTCCAGATGATGGTGCGGGCCTCTTTCATCAGCGCCGCGAACACATGGGCGGTCTGCGGGCCGACGTCGAGAATCAGGTCGTCCTCGGCCACTTCGTCGACTTTCTTGGTGGTGGCTTCGGCGTCCTCGGCGAAGGCCTTGGCCACCACCACGTCCACCGGCAGCGGGATGTGCACCTTTTCCGCCAGCTTTTTGGCCGCCGGAATCAGGTCTTTTTCACACAGCGACTGGCCCACCGGGTGACCGGCCGCCGCCAGGAACGTATTGGCGATGCCGCCGCCGACAATCAATTGATCCACTTTATCGGCCAGGGCGTCCAGCACTTCCAACTTGGTAGACACCTTGGAGCCGCCGACGATCGCCACCAGCGGCTTGGCCGGTTCCAGCAGCGCCTTGCCGAGGGCGTCCAGCTCGTTGGCCAGCAGCGGGCCTGCTGCGGCCACCGGGGCGAAGCGGGCCACGCCGTGGGTGGAGGCCTGGGCGCGGTGGGCGGTGCCGAAGGCGTCCATCACATAGACGTCGCACAGCGCCGCCATGCGCTTGGACAGCGCCTCGTCGTCTTTCTTTTCGCCCTTGTTGAAGCGCACGTTCTCGCACAGCACCACCTGGCCGTCTTCCAGGTCGACGCCGTCGAGCCAGTCCTTCGCCAGCGGCACCTCCTGGCCCAGCAACTGACCGAGGTGCTCGGCCACCGGCTTGAGGGAGTACTGTTCTTCGTACTCGCCCTCGGTGGGCCGGCCCAGGTGCGAGAGCAACATGACGCGGGCGCCGGCTTCCACGGCGTGGCGGATGGTCGGCAACGAGGCGCGGATGCGGGCGTCGCTGGTGACCTTGCCGTCTTTCACCGGCACGTTGAGATCTTCGCGGATCAGCACCCGTTTACCCTTCAGGTCCAGGTCGGTCATGCGTTTGAAGTTCATCGTCTTGCTACCTCGTTAATGATCACTGGGCACCGGCCAGTGCCGCCACCCAGTCGAGCAGGCGGTTGGCGTAGCCCCATTCGTTGTCGTACCAAGCCACCACTTGCACCATTTCGCCCTGCACCCGCGTCTGCGTGGCGTCAACGATGGCGGATTCGGCCCGGTGATTGAAATCCACGCTCACCAGCGGCTCGTCGTTGTAGCCGATCAACCCGGGTTGTTGCTGGGACAGGGCCCGCAGCCAGGGGTTCAGGGCTTCCGGCGGCGGGGTGCGGTCGAGCAGCAGGGTGAGCTCCACCATGGCCACGTTCAGCGTCGGCACGCGGATCGAGTGGCCGGTGATGCGGCCGTCCAGGGCCGGCAGCACGTTCTGCACCGCCTTGATGGCGCTGCTGGTGGTGGGAATGATGTTCTGGGCGCCGGCGCGGCCCCGGCGCGGATCCCGGTGCACATGGTCGAGCAGGGTCTGGTCCGAGGTGTAGGCGTGGATTTCCTTCATCAACGCCTGGCGCACGCCGAATTCCCGGTCCAGGGCCGCCAGCACCGGGGCGATGCAATGGGTGGTGCAGGACGCCGCGGACAGCACCCGGCTGTCCGGTTTCAGGCCCTCGTGATTGACGCCGTAGACGATGGTCTGGTCGGCGTAATCGAAAGGCACCGCGCCGAGGATCACCCGGCCGGCGCCGGCGGTCAGGTGGCGGGCGGCGTCATCGCGGGCGCGGAAGCCGCCGGAGCACTCCAGCACTACATCCACGCCCAGTTCCGCCCAGGGCAACTGCTCCGGTTCCGGCTCGCTGAACAGACGTGGCGCCTGGCCGCCGATGCGCAGGCAACCGTCCACCAGCTCCGCCGGCGCCTCGAGCCGGCCGTGCGTGGTGTCGTAGCGGGTCAGGTAGAGCAGGTCCTCGGCGCGGCCCAGGTCGTTGATCGCCACCAGGCTCACGGGCAGGGCGTTGCCCGCCGCTTCCCGCTCCGCCAGGGCGCGCACGAAGGAACGACCGATACGGCCGTAGCCGTTGATGGCAATCCTTAACATAGGAACCGAACGCCGGACGCCGGACTCTCGGGTCTCAAATCACACTCTCCACGGCGGCCTGCACCGCCTCGGCGGTAATGTTGAAGTGCTGGTAGAGATCGCCGGCGGGCGCCGAGGCACCGAAGCCGGTCATGCCCACGATCTTGCCGTCCAGGCCGGTGAAGCGGTACCAGTAGTCGGTGATGCCCGCTTCCACGGCCACCCGGGCACGCACCGCCGCCGGCAGCACCGCTTCCTGGTACTCGCCGCTCTGCGAGAGGAAGGCGTCGACGCTGGGCATGGACACCACGCGCACGTTGTTGCCGGCGGCGCCCAGGGCTTCGGCGGCCTCCACCGCCAGCGCCACTTCCGAACCGGTGGCGATGATGATCGCCTGGGGCTGGCCCTCGCCGGTCTGCAGCAGGGTATAGCCGCCCTTGGCCACGTTCCCCAGCACCGCGTCGTCGCGGTCCATGCAGGGCAGGCCCTGGCGCGAGAAGATCAGCGCGGTGGGGCCGTCATCCCGCTTCACGGCGTGCTTCCAGGCCACCGCGGTTTCCACCGTGTCGCAGGGGCGCCAGGTGCTCAGATTGGGGGTCATGCGCAGGTTGGCGATCTGCTCGATGGGCTGGTGGGTGGGGCCGTCCTCGCCCAGGCCGATGGAATCGTGGGTGTACACCAGAATGTTGGGCTGGTGCATCAGGGCCGCCATGCGCACCGCGTTGCGGGCGTATTCCATGAAGGTCAGGAAGGTGCCGCCGTAGGGGCGCAGGCCGCCGTGCAGACAAATGCCGTTCATGGCGGCGGTCATGCCGAATTCGCGCACGCCATAGTGGATGTAGTTGCCACTGGCGTCGTCAGCGCTGATCGAGGTGCAGCCTTTCCAGACCGTGTTGTTGGAGCCGCCCAGGTCGGCGGAGCCGCCGGTCAGTTCCGGCAGGTCCGGACCGAAGGCGTCCAGGGTGTTCTGGCTGGCCTTGCGGCTGGCTACTTTTTCCTTGGTTTGCTGACACTCGGCGATAAAGGCGTCGGCGCGCTGGTCGAAATCCGCCGGCAGCTCGCCGCGCATGCGGCGCAGGAACTCATCGGCCAGCTCCGGGAACTCGGCGCGGTAGGCGTCGAAACGCTGCTGCCAGGCGGCTTCTTTCTCGGCGCCGGCGTCGTGGGCGTCCCAGGCGTTACGGATCTCGTCGGGAATCTCAAAGGGACCGTGCTTCCAACCCAGGGCCTCGCGGGTGAGGGCCACTTCGTCGTCGCCCAGGGCGGCACCGTGGGATTCTTCCTTGCCCTGCTTGTTGGGGCTGCCGAAACCGATGATGGTCTTGCAGCAGATCAGCGTGGGCTGGGCGGTGTTCTTGCGGGCGTTCTCGATCGCCAGCTTCACTTCCTGGGCGCTGTGGCCGTCCACATTGGGGATCACATGCCAGCCGTAGGCGCGGAAGCGCTCCACGGTGTCGTCGGTGAACCAGCCTTCCACCTCGCCGTCGATGGAGATGCCGTTATCGTCGTAGAAGGCCACCAGCTTGCCCAGCCCCAGAGTGCCGGCCAGGGACGCGGCTTCGTGGGAGATGCCTTCCATCATGCAGCCGTCGCCCATGAAGCAATAGGTGTTGTGGTCGACGATGGCGTGGCCGTCACGGTTGAACTGGGCGGCCATCATCTTCTCCGCGATGGCCATACCCACCGCGTTGGCGAAGCCCTGGCCCAGCGGCCCGGTGGTGGTCTCGATGCCGGGCGCGTCGCCGAATTCCGGATGGCCGGCGGTGGGGCTGCCGAGCTGCCGGAAGTTTTTCAGGTCGTCCAGGCTGACGCCGTAGCCGGTCAGGTGCAGCAGGCTGTAGAGCAGCATGGAGCCGTGGCCGTTGGAGAGCACGAAGCGGTCCCGGTCGACCCAGTGCGGGTTGGCCGGATTGTGCTTCAAGAAGCCCCGCCACAGCACTTCGGCGATATCCGCCATACCCATGGGCGCGCCCGGGTGACCAGACTTGGCTTTCTGTACCGCGTCCATGCTCAGGGCACGGATAGCATTGGCGAGATCACGGGCAGCGGGGGCTGACGACATGCACGGCTCCTGAACGATTTTTAACCAGAGGTGTGAAAAGGGGCGCTATTGTCGCCCAAGCCCGGGATGGGGGCAAACTCCGGAATCTATATCAATAAACTTTGATGCAGCCCTGATCGTTCGCTACACTCGCTACCATGTCTTTGCACCCGGCACCGCAGGAACAGGATCTGGACAGCCTGGCGGCCTTCCTGAAGGCCGCCGGCGATCCGCTGCGTTTGGAGGTTCTTCAGGTGCTGGGCCAGAACAGTTTCGGCGTTCTGGAACTGTGCGAGATCATGGCGATTAAGCAGTCGGGTATGAGCCACCATTTGAAGGTGCTGGCCCAGGGCGGCCTGGTGGAGCGCCGCCGCGAGGGCAACTCGATTTTTTACCGGCGCCGCCTGCCGCCGTCGGACGCCGCCACCGGGCCGCTGCAGAGCGCCCTGTTCGAGCGGCTCGACGCGGCGCCGGCGGACCCGGTGACACGGCAGCGGCTGGCCGGGGTGCAGGCGCAACGCGCCGCCCAGAGCCGGGCTTTTTTCGCCCGCCACGCGGACGACCTGGCGCGGCATCAGGACCTGATCGCGGAACACGATCAGTACGCGGAGCAGGCCTGCGAGTTGCTGGACCGGGCTGCGAACAGTCAGGCCACGATCGGCCGGGAACCGGACCGGCGGCGGGGCATCGCGCTGGAGATCGGCCCCGGCGAGGGGCGCTTCCTGGCGCCGCTGGCGAGCCGCTTCGAGCGGGTGTTGGCACTGGATAACGCCGAGGGAATGCTGGCCCGCGCCCGGGAGCGCGTGGCCGCCCGGGCCCTGGACAATGTGGAACTGGTATTGGGCGAATGGCCGGACCACGGCGTGCATTTACCCCGGGTCGACGCGGTGGTGTTCAATATGGTGCTTCACCACCTGCCCTCGCCGTCCGCCGCGCTGGAAGCGGCGGCCCGGCAATTGAACGAGGGCGGCGTGTTGGTGATCACCGATCTGTGCCGCCACAACCAGCGTTGGGCGGTGGACGCCTGCGGGGATTTCTGGCTCGGCTTCGAGGAAGCCGATCTGGTGAGTTGGGCCGGCCGGGCCGGCCTGGTATTACGCGAGAGCCTGTTTCTCGCCATGCGTAACGGTTTTCAGGTGCAGGTGCGCAGCTTTCAGCGCGACACCGCGCATCCATCAAAAAGGGAGCAATCCGGTAATGAGTGAATACAGCATCTTTACCTCCGAGTCGGTCTCCGAAGGCCATCCGGATAAAATGGCCGACCAGATCTCGGACGCGGTCCTCGACGCCATCATCGCCGACGACCCGCACGCCCGCGTGGCGGTGGAGACCATGGTCAAGACCGGTATGGCGATCGTCGCCGGCGAAGTGCGCACCAGCACCTATGTGGAACTGGAAGACATCGTGCGCCAGGTGATTCTGGACATCGGCTACGACAGTTCCGACGTGGGCTTTGACGGCGCTACCTGCGCGGTGCTCAACGGCATCGGCAAGCAGTCCGCCGACATCGCCGTGGGTGTCGACGAGGCCGAGAACAAGGAACAGGGCGCCGGCGACCAGGGCCTGATGTTCGGCTACGCCACCAACGAAACCGACACTCTGATGCCGGCACCGATCTACTTCTCCCACCGCCTGGTGGAGCGCCAGGCGGAGCTGCGCAAGAACGGCCGGCTCGGCTGGCTGCGGCCGGACGCCAAAAGCCAGGTAACCCTGCGCTACGAGGGCGGCAAGCCGGTGGCGGTGGACGCGGTGGTGCTGTCCACCCAGCACTCTCCGGACATCAAGCTGGCGGATCTGCGCGAAGCGGTCATGGAAGAGATCGTTAAACCGGTGCTGCCGTCCGAATGGCTGCACGGCGACACCCAATACCACATCAATCCCACCGGCAACTTCGTAATCGGCGGTCCCATGGGCGACTGCGGCCTGACCGGGCGCAAGATCATCGTCGACACCTACGGCGGCATGGCCCGCCACGGCGGCGGCGCCTTCTCCGGCAAGGACCCGTCCAAGGTAGACCGGTCCGCCGCCTACGCCGGCCGCTACGTGGCCAAGAACATTGTCGCCGCCGGCCTGGCCGATAAATGCGAGATCCAGATCAGCTACGCCATCGGCGTGGCCGAACCGACCTCGATTTCGGTGAACACCTTCGGCACCGGCAAGCTGGACGACAACCGGATCGCCGCGCTGGTGCGCGAGCACTTCGACCTGCGTCCGCGCGGCATCATCGAAATGCTCGACCTGCGCCGGGCGATCTACCGGCCCACCGCCAGCTACGGCCACTTCGGCCGCGACGGCTTCAGCTGGGAAAACACCGACAAGGCGGCGGCTCTGAAAGCGGCGCTCTGAACGCACACCACCACACCCCCGAGGGGCGCTGCAGCGGCGGGACCGCGAGGCTCGGGGGCAGGGTGAGACACGACAACGGCGCCCATTCGCTAACCACGAATGGAGAAACCCATGAACGCAAAAGCGGAAACGCTGCAGGATTATAAAGTCGCGGATATTTCCCTGGCCCAGTACGGCCGCGCGGAAATCGATATCGCCGAAACCGAGATGCCGGCTCTGATGGCGATCCGGGAAAAATACCGCGCCGAGCAGCCGCTCAAGGGCGCGCGCATCATCGGCTGTATCCACATGACGATCCAGACCGCGGTGTTGATTGAAACCCTGAAAGCGCTGGGCGCGGAAGTGCGCTGGTCCTCGTGCAACATCTTCTCCACCCAGGACCACGCCGCCGCCGCCATGGCCGCCGCCGGCGTGCCGGTGTTCGCCTGGAAAGGCGAAACCGAGGACGAATACATGTGGTGCATTGAGCAGACCTGCCGCGACGGTGAAGGCAATCTGTGGGACGCCAACATGATTCTGGATGACGGCGGTGATCTGACCGGCTACATCCACGAGACCTACCCGGAAATGCTCGACAAGATCCACGGCATCACCGAGGAAACCACCACCGGTGTGCACCGCCTCTACGAGATGCTCAAGCAGGGCACCTTGAAAGTGCCGGCGGTGAACGTGAACGACTCGGTCACCAAGAGCAAGAATGACAACAAATACGGTTGTCGCCACTCGCTTAACGACGCCATCAAGCGCGCCACCGACCATCTGCTGTCCGGCAAAAAAGCGCTGGTGGTGGGTTACGGCGACGTGGGCAAGGGGTCCGCCCAGTCCCTGCGCCAGGAAGGCATGATCGTGAAAATCACCGAGATCGATCCGATCTGCGCCATGCAGGCCTGCATGGACGGCTTCGAAGTCGTGAGCGCCTATAAGGACGGCGTCAACGACGGCACCGAAGCCTCCATCAACAAAGAGCTGCTGGGCACCACCGACATGCTGGTGACCACCACCGGCAACTACGACGTGTGCGACGCCAACATGCTCAAGGCGCTGAAGAAAGGCGCCGTGGTCTGCAACATCGGTCACTTCGACAACGAGGTGGATACCGCCTTCATGCGCAAGACCTGGGAGTGGGAAGAAGTGAAACCCCAGGTGCATAAAGTATGGCGCGACAAGAAAAACCAGGATTTCCTGCTGCTGCTCTCCGAAGGCCGCCTGGTCAACCTGGGTAACGCCACCGGCCACCCCAGCCGCATCATGGACGGCTCCTTCGCCAACCAGGTGCTGGCGCAGATGTACCTGTTCGACCAGGGCTTCGCCGGCCACTCCGACACCGTGAAGGAAAAGATGCTCAAGGTGGAAGTGCTGCCCAAGCACCTCGACGAGGAAGTCGCGCGCTACATGGTGCAAGGCTTCGGCGGCGTGGTAACCAGACTCACCGACAAGCAGGCCGGTTATATCGGCGTGAATGTGGACGGTCCCTTCAAGCCGGACCACTACAAGTACTAACGCTGGAAGGCCTTTTAAATCATGTCCAAACGCATCAGCTTTGAGTTTTTCCCGCCCAAAACCGAACAAGGGCGGGAAAAACTTTTGAAAACCCAGCAGAAGCTGCTGGCCAAGAAGCCGGAGTTTTTCTCCTGCACCTTCGGCGCCGGCGGCTCGACGCGGGACTACACCCGACAGATGGTGGATTTGCTGCGCGAGCAGCACGCCGATACCGCGCCGCACCTGAGCTGCATCGGCCAGAGCCGTGAAGAAATCATGGAGCTGGTCAACGGCTACAAGGAACGTGGCGTGCGGCGCATCGTGGCGTTGCGCGGCGATCTGCCTTCCGGCATGGGTTACGCGCAAAGCGAGGTGAAGTACGCCGATGATCTGGTCGCCTTGATCCGTGAGGAAACCGGCGACCATTTTCATCTGGAGGTGGCCGCCTATCCGGAAAATCACCCGCAGTCGCGCAGCTTCGACGACGACATCGCGCATTTCCAGCGCAAGATCAGCGCCGGCGCCGACAGCGGCATCACTCAGTATTTTTACAACGCCGACGCCTACGGCTATTACATGGACGAACTGCGGCGACGCGGTTGCGACGCACCGGTTTACCCGGGGGTGATGCCGATTCTCAACGTGGCCAACCTGTTCCGCTTTTCCGACAACTGCGGCGCCGATATCCCCCGCTGGTTGCGCAGTCGCCTGGACGATATTCGCGACGACGAAACCGCGGTGAGAGCGTTCGGTGAGGAAGTGGTGACCCGTCTTTGTGAACGCTTGTTAGCGATGGGCGCACCAGGCCTGCATTTCTACACCATGAACCAGTCCGGTCCGATTCTCAGGGTTCTGGATAATCTCGGTTTGTAAAACATCGGTTATGAATACGTTGTTGCAGGTCACACTTTTTACGCTAAACTACGAAAAAAAAGGAAGTGTAAACAGTGGCCACGACGTTCCCGGAAACGCGCCCGGATTCCAGGCCCACCGCTGAATAGCACTTCCAGAACCCACTGGGGGTGAATAATTATGAGAATCGGCTTGGTGGTGGATTCGGGCTGCGACCTTCCCAAATCCTTTATTGATAAGAACGGAATTTTGATTCTTCCGGTGTCCATTCGACTTGGCGACCAGATCATTGTCGATGACCGCGATCCGGAACGCGCCCGGCAGTTCTACGCCACCGAAGTGGCCGAAAAGGCCCACGGGGCAGAGTCCATTCCCTTCACCATGGAACAGATCAAAGCCATGTTCCTGGATAAAGTGGTGGTGGATTTTGACTACGCTCTGGTGCAAACCGTGCCCAAGAGCCGAAGCCCGATCTTTTCCAACGCCACCGAGGCGTCCCACGCCATTCTTCGGGAATACAAGCCGATCCGTAAAAAAGCCGGTGTCGAGGGGCCCTTCGCGCTACGCGTCACCGACAGCCAAACGCTGTTCGCCGCCCAGGGCGCCCTGGCGGCGGAGACCATGCGCCTGATCAATTCCGGGATGAAGATCACCGAGATCCGTCAAACCGTGGAAGTGCTGGCCTCCAAGGCCACCGGCTACGCGGTGGTGCCGGATATCTATTACCTGCACAAGCGCGCCAAGAAACGCGGCGACAAAAGCGTCAGCTGGGCCGGCGCCATTCTCGGCAACGCCCTGGACATCAAACCGGTGCTCTGCGCCCGCCAGGACGAGACCTTCCCGGTGGCCAAGATGCGCGGCTTCGACGCCGGCGTGGAGGCCATGCTCCGCCACGCGAGCCACTGCATCGAGCGCGGGCTGATGGCACCGGTGGTGTGTGTCAGCTACGCGGGCGACGAAAGCCGCATCCGCGAGATGCCCGGGTTCGATCGCCTGGCGGAAGCCGCCAAGCGCCACAAAGTGGAGTTGCTGACCAGCAGCATGGGGCTGACCGGGGCGGTGAACATCGGCCCCGGTGCGCTGAGCATCGGCATGATCATCGACGACCCCACCTTCACCGCCGATTGAACCGGTTGCGGCTACAAGGCTTGTAAGAGCGGCTTGTGGGAGCTTGCCTTGCAAGCGAAAGGCCGGCTTTGCCGGCCGGCGGGATTCCAGCGGCCTTTCTGACGGCCGCATAAAACAACGTCTCTGGTATCCCGCCGGGTGGCTATAAGCCACCCTTTCGCGGGCATGGCCCGCTCCCACAAGTCAGCCACCCTCACCCGCCATTGATTGGTCCGCGTTTAGCGTAAACGCTTATTTATCCGTGGAGCCGTTAATGAGATTAGTCCTCCTGTTTCTATGCACGCTGGCCGTCAGCGGCTGTGTGCGACATCTGGGCGCGCCGCAGGGCGAGCCGCCGTCACTGCCCGACTACGACGTGGCGGTGATCGAGGATCGGGTTTACACCCCGGATGACTGGCCACGGGCCCTGCACGCGGACATTTATCGCCCCGAGCCGGACGGCCGCTACCCGGCGGTGCTGGTGGTGCACGGCGGCGGCTGGGAGCGGCGCTCGCCGGAGGACACGGCGGAGCTGGCCAGACAGTTGGCCGGGCAGGGCTTCGTGGCGGTGAACATCGAATACCGCTTCGCCCCCGAATACACTTTCCCGGCACAGCTGCACGACCTGCAGATGGCGATGCGCTGGCTGCATGTGCACGCGGACGATTACGGGATCGATCGGTCCCGGGTGGGCGCCTGGGGGTATTCCTCCGGCGCTCATCTGGTGACCCTGCTGGCCACCGTGGCGGCGGACACGGACAGCCCTCTCAATGAGCCCTACGGTGGGCCGGTGACCCGGCCGAAGGCGGTGGTGGCCGGCGGCACGCCCACGGATCTGCGTAAATTCCAGGGCGGCAAGCTGGTGCCGCAGTTCCTGGGCGGGCCCCAGGACACCAACGCCGCCGCCTACGCGGCCGCCTCGCCGATCACCCACGTCACGGCCGCTACACCGCCGCACCTGCTCTACCACGGCACCCTGGATTCGGTGGTGCCGGTGGACCACGCGGAGGACTACCGCACCGCCCTCAACGCCAACGGCGTGGACAACGAACTGTTGCTGCTACGTGGCCAGGGCCATGTGGCGGCGTTCCTGTTCGGCGGCGCCGCCGAAGAGGCCGGCGCCGCCTTCCTGGCCCGTAAGCTGGTGCCCTGACAGCGGTGGTCGATTAGTCCCAATCCGGCGCGAAATCCGGGTCGGCGATGCGCTCGTCCCGGTTCAGAGCGTCGATGGCGTCCATGTCCGCTTGATCCAGCTTGATGTCCAGCGCCTCCTGGTTGGCTTTCAGGTGCGCTTCCTTGGTGGACGACGGGATCACCACGATGTCTTGCTGGTGCAGCCAGGCGAGCACCACCTGGGCGGCGGAGGCGTCATATTTCTCACCCAGCTTCTTGAGGGTATCGTCCTCGAGCACCTTGCCCACCGCCAGCGGCATGTAGGCGGTCACGGTGAGACCGGCGCGCTTGATCGCGTCCACCACTTCGCGGTTGGTGAGGAAGGGGTGCACTTCCACCTGGTTGGTGACCAGTTCCTCGCCACCGGGCACGCTGAGCGCCCTTTCCAACTGCGCCACGGTGAAGTTCGACACCCCCACGTTCTTGGCCAGGCCCCGTTTCTTGGCCTCCGCCAGGGCCCCGATGTATTCGTCCATGGGCACTTCATCGTCGGGGCTCGGCCAGTGGATCAGCGCCAGATCCACGGCGTCCACCCGCAGGCGGTTCACACTCTCCTGCAAACTGTGTAAAAGGTCGTCGTGCCGCAGGCGGTCGTGCCAGATTTTGGTGGTCAGAAACACCTCGTCGCGGGGCACGTCATGGGCATCCAGGGCGGCCCCCACGGTTTCCTCGTTGTCGTACATCTGGGCGGTGTCGATGTGCCGGTAGCCCAGGTCCAGGGCCTTGTGGATGCTGCCCATCAGCGGCTCGCCCTTGAGCCGGAAGGTGCCCAGACCCAGAGCCGGGATAGTTGCCTTGGCCATGTTCTCTCCTTGCGTTCGTGGCTTGTATCAGGTGTACCTGATGATCAACGGCCCCGCTTTCAAGCGCGCCCGTCCATGCCCGCCACCAGGAAATCCACGAACTGGCGCACCTTGGGCGACAAATGCCGGTGCCGGGGATACACCACCCACACCGCCGTGTGCGTGCAGGCGTGGGCGTCGAGCACGGACACCAACTCACCCCGGTCGAGACCCTCACGAACGTAGTAATCGGGCAGCTGGGCCAGCCCCAACCCCTTGAGCACCGCGTCCAGCAACGCCAGGCCGGAATTGGCGCGCCAGTTGCCCTCCACCCGCCAGGCCCGGTGCTGGCCGTCCAGGTCGAAGGTCCAGTGGTCCGCGGAACCCAGCAGGCAGTTGTGGCCGGCCAGCTCACCCAGGGTGTGCGGCCGGGGATGGCGCTGGAAATAGTCCGCCGAGCCCACCACGTACTCCCGGCGCGGGCACAGCTTGCGGGCGATCAGCGATGAGTCGGGCAGGGCGCCGGTGCGCACCGCCACGTCGAAACCTTCGTCAACGATGTCCACCGGCCGGTTGGTGAAATCCATGCGCACCGACAGTTGCGGGTGCGCGGCCAGGAAATCATTGACCAGCGGGGCGATGAATGTCTCGCCGAAGGTGGTGGCGCAGGTGAGCTTGAGCACCCCGGTGGGGCGGCGCTGGTAGTCGCTGATCGCGGTGAGCGCCTCCTGAAAGCCGTCGAACAGTTGCGCGCAGTGCTCGAAGTAGACGGCGCCGGCATCGGTGAGCCGCAAACGGCGGGTGGTACGGTACAGCAACTGAGTGCCGAGCTGGGTCTCCAGGCGCGCCACCAGACGGCTCACATGGGAGCTGGAGACCCCCAGGCCCCGGGCCGCCCCGGCGAAGGATTCGTGCCTCACCACCTCGACAAAGGCCTCAATACGGTCCCAGTGCTGCATTGTTGCTCCTGAGCAATAATCTATTGCGAAATAATGCCTTAAGAGGGCGAGGCACCGCCAGTACACTGGCTCCAGAATCCGACGTGAAACGTCCTGACCGTTACGGAGAAGCGCATGAAATCGAGAGCCGCCGTCGCCTGGGAAGCAGGCAAACCCCTGGTGATTGAAGAAATCGACGTGGCCGGCCCGAAAGCCGGTGAAGTGCTGGTGCAAATCGTCGCCACCGGCGTCTGCCATACGGACGCCTACACCCTGTCCGGCAAGGACCCGGAAGGCCTGTTTCCGTCCGTTTTCGGCCACGAGGGCGCAGGCATCGTGCAGGAAGTGGGCGAGGGCGTGACCAGCGTCAAACCCGGCGACCATGTGATTCCGCTCTACACCGCCGAGTGCGGCAAATGTAAGTTCTGCCTGTCCGGCAAGACCAACCTGTGCTCGGCGGTACGCGCCACCCAGGGCCAGGGCCTGATGCCCGACGGCACCCGTCGTTTTTCCCTGAACGGTACCGAACTGAACCACTACATGGGCACCAGCACCTTCTCCGAGTACACCGTGGTGCCGGAAGTGTCCCTGGCCAAGGTCAGCAAGGAAGCGCCGCTGGACAAGATCTGCCTGCTCGGCTGCGGCGTCACCACCGGTATCGGCGCGGTACTGAACACGGCCAAGGTGGAGCCCGGTTCCACGGTGGCGGTGTTCGGCATGGGCGGCATCGGCCTGTCGGTGATTCAGGGCGCGATGATGGCGAAAGCCGAGCGCATCATCGCCATCGACATCAACGACGACAAGGAGAAGATGGCGCGCCAGTTCGGCGCCACCGACTTCATCAACCCGACCAAATACAGCAACTCCATCCAGGAAGTGATCGTCGAGCTCACCGACGGCGGCGTGGACTATTCCTTCGAGTGCATCGGCAACGTCAACGTGATGCGTTCCGCCCTGGAGTGCTGCCACAAGGGCTGGGGCGAATCCATCATCATCGGCGTGGCCGGCGCCGGCGAGGAAATCTCCACCCGTCCGTTCCAGCTGGTCACCGGCCGGGTCTGGAAAGGCTCCGCCTTCGGCGGCGTGAAGGGCCGCACCGAGCTGCCCGGCTACGTGGACCGCTATATGAAGGGTGAAATCAAGATCGACGAATTCGTCACCCACACCATGCCGCTGGACGACATCAACAAAGCGTTCGATCTGATGCACGAAGGCAAAAGCATCCGGTCGGTCATTCTTTACTGATCGCGGGAGCATTCGCCATGACAACGTCCGATGAACTGGAACTGGTATCCGCCAATAAGTCTTTCGGCGGCTGGCTGAAGCGCTACAAGCACCACAGCACGGTGCTCGGCTGCGACATGATCTTCGCCATCTACCTGCCACCGGCGGCGGAGGAGAAAGACGTGCCGCTGTTGTGGTGGCTGTCCGGCCTGACCTGCACGGATGAAAACTTCATGCAGAAAGCCGGCGCCCACGGCACCGCCGCGGAATTGGGCCTGGCGATCGTGTGTCCGGACACCAGCCCGCGCGGCACTGATTTACCCGGCGAACACGACAGCTACGATTTCGGCTCCGGCGCCGGCTTCTACGTCAACGCCACCGAGGCGCCCTGGAACCGGCATTACCGCATGTACGATTACGTCACCGAAGAGCTGCCGGCGCTGGTGGCCCGGCATTTCCCGCTCAACGGCCAGCAATCGATCAGCGGCCATTCCATGGGCGGCCACGGCGCCCTGGTGTGCGCACTCAAACATCCGGAGCGCTACGCCTCGGTGTCCGCCTTCGCGCCCATCGCCAACCCCACGCAATGCCCCTGGGGTGAGAAAGCCCTGGGCGGCTATCTGGGGGACGACCGTGACGCCTGGAAGGAATGGGACGCCTGCGAACTGATCGCCACCGGCGCCCCGGCGCCGGCGGAGATCAAGGTGGACCAGGGCGAGGCGGACAATTTCTACCAGGATGGGCAGTTACGCCCGGAAGCCCTGGAAGAAGCCTGCAAGCAGGCCGGCGTGCCGCTCACCCTGCGCATGCTGCCGGGGTACGATCACTCTTACTTCTTTATCGCCAGTTTTATCGACGACCATCTGCGTTATCACGCGCACCATCTTCGTAGCGGCTAGTCCTTAACTCTCCAGAGGGTCCGCGCCGGGATCGGGTGGGCCCGTCCAGGACACGCCGCAAGTACATCCATGTAGGCTCGCGTTTGGCCGTCCCTGGCCAAACACGGTCCTGGACG
>Ga0310342_100000005_pt1 | contig 121300 bp, 121 predicted proteins | sample S15DNA20500_MG_FD_206155 | JGI IMG/M metagenome (GOLD analysis project Ga0310342, IMG submission 206155) | Marine microbial communities from station ALOHA, North Pacific Subtropical Gyre - S1503-DNA-20-500_MG | ecosystem: Environmental > Aquatic > Marine > Oceanic | place: Pacific Ocean... | reverse complement strand
GTTCCATGCGCCCGTGGGCGCACCTCTTTCTATTCAGGAGTCGTGACATGACCACTTCACCTCTTATGGGGCGTCGTCGCTTCGTCCAGGGTCTGGCCCTGGGCACCGGCGCTCTCGGCATCGGCGGGCTCGGCATGAGCCCCGCCAAACTGCTCGCCAGCCAGGGCCAGACCGGCGCCGCCACGCTTAGCGGCAACACGTTCAACCTGGCGATCGGCGGTGCCGATGTGAATCTCACCGGCACCACGCGCCCGGCCACGCTGGTCAACGGCAGCCTGCCTGCGCCCACCCTGCGCTGGCGGGAAGGCGACACCGTAACGCTTAACGTCACCAACTACTTGCCGGAAACCAGCTCCATCCACTGGCACGGGCTGCTGCTGCCCTTTCAGATGGACGGCGTGCCCGGGCTGTCGTTCGACGGCATCGCGCCCGGCGAGACCTTCACTTACCGCTTTCCGATCAAACAAAACGGCACCTACTGGTATCACAGCCATTCCCGTTTCCAGGAGCAAAGCGGGGTCTACGGCGCTATCGTCATTGATCCCGCCGAGGCGGACCCGGAACCGGTGGATCGGGACTACGTGATGGTGCTGTCCGACTGGAGCGACGAAAAACCCGAGCAGATTTACGCCACCCTTAAAAAGCTCAGCCACTACTACAACTTCAACGAGCGCACGATCTTCGACACGCTGCGCGACTTCCGTGAAAAAGGCGTGGTGCAAACGCTCAAGGACCGGCACATGTGGAACACCATGCGCATGAGCCAGAGCGACCTCGCCGACGTCACCGGCTATACCTATACCTACCTGCTTAACGGTCGCAGCCCGAACGCCAACTGGACCGGTCTGTTCAAACCCGGCGAACGAGTGAAGCTGCGCTTCGTCAACGCCAGCGCCATGACGTTCTTCGATATTCGCATCCCCGGCCTGGATATGACCGTGGTGGCTATGGACGGGCAGCCGGTGAAACCGGTGCGCTTCCATGAATGCCGGCTGGGCGTGGCGGAAACCATCGATGTGATCGTCACCCCCGAGAAAAAGCAAGCGTTCACCGTGTTCGCGCAAAGCATCGACCGCTCCGGCTTCGCGCGCGGCACCCTCACCCCCGACCCGGCCATGAGCGCGGCCGTGCCGGAGATGGACCCGCCGCCGCTGTTGGGGCACACCGAAATGGGTATGGGCGGCATGGCCGGCATGAACCATGGCGACATGGAAGGCATGAACCACGGTGCGATGGATCACGGCAAGATGGACCATGGCGCCATGAAGGGCATGCAGCACGACGACATGGGTCACGGTGGTATGAAACATGCCGGGATGCAGCATAAAGGCATGCAGCACGACGGCGACCACAAGGTGCCGTTCGCGTTCGTGGCGGATAACCCGGATCTGGCGCCGCGCACCAGCGCCGTCCAGCATCTGGATTCCGAATACGGGCCGGGCGTGGACATGCGCGCCATGGCGCCGGCGGCAATGCTCGACGATCCCGGCATCGGCCTGCGCGAACGCGACTGGAAGGTCCTCACCTACGCGGACATGGAGACCGCCGGCGGCCCGCCGGACAGCCTGACGCCGGACCGCGAGATCGTCTTGCACCTGACCGGCAACATGAGCCGTTATATGTGGAGCTTCAACGGCATCAAGTTCGCCGACTCCGTACCCCTGGAGCTTTACCACGGCGAGCGGGCGCGCATCACCCTGGTCAACGACACCATGATGACCCACCCGATTCACCTGCACGGCCTGTGGAGCGACCTGGAACTGGGCGGCGGGCGACTGCTGCGCAAGCACACCATCACCGTGAAACCCGGCGAGAAACTCAGCTACCTGGTGCGCGCCGATGCCACCGGACGCTGGGCCTACCACTGTCATCTGCTTTACCACATGGAGGCCGGCATGTTCCGCGAGGTGCGCGTGGTCGACAACGCAACGACGAAGGAGGCACGGTCATGAAACAGACACATCTGATAACCGCCGCTGCTTTGCTAGCACTGTCACCCTTGGTTCAGGCGGTGGACAAGCACGAGCCGGCGTTCAGCCGTGTGATCGTCGATGAGTTCGAAGCCCGCGACGCCGATGAAGGCACCGTGGCCGCCTGGGAAGCCGCCGCCTGGTACGGCGGCGACCTGAACAAGCTCTATCTCAGCACCGAAGGCGAACGCCTGATGGACAACGGCGGCGAAACCGAAGGCTTCGAGACCCGGGTTGCCTGGAACCGAGCCTTCGCACCGTTCTGGGACTGGCAGCTCGGCGCCCGCCGGGACTGGCAGCCGGACGATCCGAACCGGGACTGGGCCAGTTTCGGGGTTCAAGGGCTGGCGCCCTATCTGTTCGAAAGCGAGGCCACCCTGTTCGTCGGTGAGGAAGGACTCACCAACCTGAGGTTGGAGGCGGAATACGAAATTCTGTTTACCCAGAAGCTGATCCTGGTGCCGGCGGTGGAAGCCAACTTTTACGGCAAGGAAGATGAAGAACTCGGCATCGGCGAAGGTCTCACGGACATCGAAGCCGGTCTGCGACTGCGCTACGAGATCCGCCGCGAGTTCGCGCCCTATATCGGCGTGAACTGGGAACGGCAGTTCGGTGATACCGCCGCCAAAACCCGTGGCGCTGGAGACGACGTTTCCGAGACCACGCTGGTGGCCGGTGTTCGCTTCTGGTTCTAGCCCTCGGGCGCCGTCGAGCCCCGATTAACGGATGCTCGGCGGCGCACCCTTTCACCACAAGACATTACCGCAAATGCACATCCGAGGAGCGTTTATGAAAACATTAAAAGCGTGGTCGGTGCTGGTGGCCCTGTTGCTGTTGGGCGCGGGCGTGTTTGTTGTCAGCGGCGCCTACAATTTCGCGGCCGATGAGCCGCACTGGTCGGCCACCGAGGCGTTGATCGGCTATGCCCGCCATCGCTCGGTGGATGCCCGGGCGGAGGACATAACGGTCCCCGGGGACCTCTCCGACCCCGCTCGCGTGGCTGCGGGCGCGGAACAATACCAAGCCATGTGCGTCGGCTGCCACCTGGCGCCGGGCCAAGGCAGCGGCGCCATGCGCGACGGGCTCTATCCACAACCACCGGACCTGACCGATCACGGCATCCATGACCCGCGCCGCGCATTCTGGACGATCAAACACGGCATTAAAATGAGCGGCATGCCGGCCTGGGGCCCCAGCCACGACGACGAGACACTCTGGGACATCGTGGCGCTATTGCATGTCCTGCCGGACATGTCCGAATCGCAATGGGCTAACCTGACCGGCGGTGACGGCGAGCACGCGACAACGCCGTCAGGGCACGGGCACAACCACGGAGGCAGCGGGCACGCGCATTAACGCCGGTCAACCGTTGTAGCTGTCCGCTTCCAGGGTGCGCAGCTCCGGGTTGTTGTTCACACCCAGGTCCAGGTCGCTGAGCTTGCCGTTGGCGATGGAGTAGATCCAGCCGTGGATACTCAGCGGCTGCTCGCGGCGCCAAGCTTCCTGGACCACGGTGGTGTTGGCCACGTTGATCACCTGGCGGGCCACGTTCAGCTCGCACATGCGATCCAGGCGGGCACCGTCGTCCGGCAGTTCGGCCAGGGCCTTGCGGTTGCGCAGGTAAAGCTCGCGCACCTGGCGCAGCCAGTTGTCGATCAGCCCGTGGGGTTGATCCTCGGTGGCGGCACGCACGCCGCCGCAGCCGTAATGGCCGACCACCATGATGTGCTCCACCTTGAGCACATCCACGGCGAACTGCAGCACGGACAGCAGGTTGAGGTCGGTGTGATTGACCAGGTTGGCCACGTTGCGGTGCACGAACAGTTCGCCGGGCATCAGGCCGACGATCTGGTTGGCGGGCACCCGGGAATCGGCACAGCCGATCCATAGAAAACGGGGGCTTTGCTGGCCCTCCAGCTGTTTGAAGAAGCCAGGTTGGTTCTGTTCGGTCCGGTGACGCCACTCGTCATTGTTGGCAAAAAGTTCTGGAAGGGTCTTCACGGTTGCGCTCCCTGTATCGGAATCCGCCCATTCAAGGCGCCGTCTATGATGCCGCAACGGCGCCGCCGTGCAACGGTAAAAGTCTTTCAAAACCTTAGCATTACGGCCCCGGCCGGTCATTTCGCGCCAGTTGCCACGGCCCACGGCCGCCGCCGCGTTGGTCAAGCCCTCGACGGGGCTGTTACCATTACGGGCATCCGAGACGCCCAGCGTCGGACATTCATCAACCCCAAAAGGGCGCCCAATGCAAATCGCAGAGAACACCGTAGTGGCTTTCCACTACACCCTGACCAACGAAGCGGGCCAGACCATCGACTCTTCGCGCCAGCGTGAAGAACCGCTGAACTACCTCCACGGCCACGGCAACATCATCCCCGGCCTGGAAAAGGCGCTCGTGGGCAAGCAGGCCGGCGACAAGCTGGAAGTTACCGTGACCCCGGAAGAAGGCTACGGCGAACGCCACGAAGGCCTGATCCAGCAAGTCCCCACGTCCGCCTTTGAAGGCGCCGGTGGCGAGCTGAAGCCGGGCATGCAGTTCCAGGCGCAGACCGAAGCGGGCCAGCGCATCTTCACCATCACCGAGGTGGAAGGCGATCAGGTCACCGTGGACGGCAACCACCCGCTGGCCGGTGAGACCCTCAACTTCGACGTGGAAGTGACCGAAGTACGCGAAGCTTCCGACGAAGAGAAAGAGCACGGCCACGTGCACGGGCCCGAAGGCCACGAGCACTAAGCACGACCGAAGCCCCACCCGCTCTCGCGGGTGGGGCTTGTTGTGGGAGCGAGCCTGGCAAGCTCCCACAAGCCCGCTCCGTAGAAAGTCCGGAGCTAGGAAACCGCCGCCTGTACCGGCGCCCGTTCCTTTTCAAGTTCCCCCATCCCCTCCATGAACACCTCCAAAGCACGGCTCCAACTGGGCCGGGGCAAGGTCGCCAATTGCGTGGTCACGTCAGCGAACGAGGCGGGCAGCGTCAGGGTGTGCAGCTCAAAGCGTTGACGGTACTGGCGCACGGTGGACTCGGGCAGCAACGCCAGCCCCATGCCCGCGGCGACGCAGCCGACGATGGCGTCCAGACTGCCGAATTCGTGGATACGCGGCGCCGGCACCCGCTGCTCGGCGAACAGTTTCTCAATGCTGTGCCGATACCCGCAGCCCTGACGGAACGCCAGGAACGCCGTCTGCGCCAGCGTGGCGCGGTCGGGCATGGCGTCCAGCGGGCGGTTGCTGACCAGCACCAGCCGCTCCTCGAACACCGGCCGCAGCAGCACGTCTTCTCCGACTTTTTCGCCGGTCACGAAAGCGGCGTCCAGCTGCCCGGCGCGTACCGCCTCGATCAACGCCGAGGAAGTGCCGGTGCGCAGGTGCACGGCCAGATGCGGCCAGCGCCGGCTGAAGGTGGATAACAGGCCCGGCAGGTGCACCGCGGCGGTGGTCTCCATACTGCCCAGACGCAACTCGCCGGCGGGTTCCGCCTGCGGGTGGAAGCGCGCCACGGCGTCGTCGTGGAGCGCCACGATACGCCGCGCGTAGCTCAGCAGCTGGCGGCCGGCGGGGGTCGGCACCACCGGCGTGCGCCGCTCCAAAAGACGGGCATCGAGTTCCGTTTCCAGCTTTTTGATGTGGGCGGTAACGTTGGACTGCACGGTGTGCAGGCGCTCGGCGGCGGCGCTGAAGCTGCCGGTATCGACCACGGCGCGAAAGATTTCCAGGGAGCGGATCAACATGGCCAGAGCTCTTCACATTTTTCGATACAGAGCATCTTAAAAAATCATTTCCAGTGATAAAAGTGCTCTGGTTAACTGGGTCGCTGATTCGATCCGCTGGAGCTTGCATGACACCGCCCAATCCCTCTCTGTCGCCCGGCCGTCTGGTGCTGATGGCCGGCTCCGCCACCCTGGTGGGCATCGGCCTGGGGCGTTTCGCCTACGCCGCCCTGCTGCCGGGCGTGATCGCGGCCGGCTGGCTGAACGAGGCGGACGCCGGCTATGTGGGCGCCGCCAACCTGCTCGGCTATCTGGTGGGGGCGGTGCTGGCGAGCCGCGTCAGCCGCTGGTTCGGCCCCACCCGGGTGATCAAGGCGTCGGTGCTGCTGGTGGGCCTGGGTTTCCTGGCCAGCGCCTGGGCGGCGCCGGTGTGGTGGTTCAGCCTGTGGCGTTTCGTGGCCGGGGTCACCGGCGCCTTTCTGATGGTGATCGCGCCGTCGCTGATCGCCTCCCAGTTGCCGGAATCCATGCGCAAGCGCGGCACCACCTGGATCTTCGCCGGCGTCGGCCTGGGCGTGCTGTTCTCCGCCACCCTGGTGCCGCTGCTGATCACCCAGGGACTGGCGCTGGCCTGGGTCGGCCTGGCGGCGGCCTGCGTGGTGCCCACCCTGCTGGTGTGGCGGGCTTGGCCGGCCATGCCCACCGTGGCGAAGGCCCCCGCCAACGGTAACGGCGCCGGTATTCTTCTGATCATGTTGTACGCCGCCTACCTGATGGACGCGGTGGGCTTCGTGCCGCATACGGTGTTCTGGGTCGATTACCTGGAACGCTACCGGGAATTCGGCACCTGGGCCGCCGCCGGCCAGTGGGCGGTGTTCGCCTTCGGCGCGATCAGCGGCCCGTTCCTGGCCGGCGCCGCCGCCCGGCGCCTGGGCTGGCACTGGACCCTGATCGGCGCGCTCTCCTGCAAGGGGCTGGCGGTGATGCTGCCGATGCTGCTGCCCGGCCTGGCGGTGGTGACGCTGTCCTCGTTCGTGGTCGGCGCCATGATTCCGGCCATGGTGGCCGGCACCATGGGCCGGGTGGCCGAGCTGGTGCCGGCGCATCGGGCCACCCACGCCTGGGGCCGCGCCACCGCGCTGTTCGCGGTGGGCCAGGCCGGTGCCGCCTACGCCATGGCGACGCTGTACGCCCACCCCAGCGGCGGGCCGCTGATCTTCGAGATCGGCGGCACGGTGCTGCTGTGCGCCGCTCTGGTAGTGTTCTGTTCCGGGTTTCTGGCCCGCCGGGCTGGAACTTAGCCGCGCTCCGGCGTTCTATTCGCAGAGCGGTCACCGGCCCCGGTGGCGAACCAACACGGAGAGGACGACATGGATCGACGTTCAGTATTGAAGGCCCTGGGGCTGTTCGGCGGCGCTCTGCTGCCGGCGGCGCCGGCCCTGGCGCGGGTGCTCGGCCAACCGGCCGGCGCCCACGGCGAAGGCCCCGGCGAACCGTTCAGCTACGCCTGGCTGAAAGGCATGGCGCGGCATTTCGCCGGGCAGCGCTACCACAGCCACCGCCTGGACCTGCCGCCGGCCATCGACGACCTGTCCTGGGACCAGTACCAGGGCATTCAGTATCGCGATGATGAGGCGCTGTGGGCGGACGACCGGGACGCCGCTTTCCGCATGCAGTTCTTCCATCTCGGCCTCAATTTCCATACGCCGGTGAAGATGCACGAAGTGGTGGACGGCCGGGCCCGGCCGATTCCCTACCGCACCGACCTGTTCGATTTCAGCCACACCGATCTGGATACCTCGTCGCTGCCCGAGGGGCTGGGTTTCGCCGGCTTCCGGCTGCTGCACCACAGCGACTGGGAACGGGACATCGCCGCCTTTCTGGGCGCCAGTTATTTCCGCGCCACCAGCGCGTCGCTGCAGTTCGGCCTGTCGGCGCGGGGCCTGGCGGTGAACACCGCCATGTCGGAGCCGGAAGAGTTTCCGGAATTCACCCATTTCTGGTTCGAGCGTCCGGCGGACGCCGACCAGGTGATCGTCTACGCTTTCCTCGATTCGCCCAGCGTCACCGGCGCCTACCGCTTTATCATCGAACGCGTGTCCGGGGACGTGATCATGGATGTGGACGCGGCCCTCTACCCGCGCAAGCCGATCGAGCGGCTGGGGGTGGCGCCGCTCACCAGCATGTACCAGGTGGGCGAAAACAGCCGCCGGGTGGCTTGGGACTGGCGCCCGGAAATTCATGACTCCGACGGCCTGGCGATACACACCGGCGGCGGCGAATGGATCTGGCGACCGCTGGCCAACCCGCCACAGCTGCGCTTCAACGCCTTCGCCGACAACAATCCGCGCGGCTTCGGGCTGCTGCAGCGCGACCGTAATTTCGATCACTACCAGGACGACGGCGTGTTCTACGAACGCCGCCCCAGCCTGTGGGTGGAACCCCGGGGCGACTGGGGCAAAGGCAGCATCCAGCTGGTGGAGATCCCCACCCTGGACGAAACCTTCGACAACATCGTCGCGTTCTGGAACCCGGACAAGCCGGTACAGCCCGGCGAGGAAACCCTGTTCGCCTACCGCCTGTCCTGGACCGGCCGCGCGCCGCGGCCGTCACTGGCGCGCTGTGTGGCCACTCGCACCGGCCTCGGCGGCGTGGTCGGGCAGACCCGGGAATACTTCAGCTGGCGGTTCGCGGTGGACTTCCTGGGCGGGCCCATCGACGGCCTGGCCGGCGACGTGGAAGTGGTGCCGGTGATCGAGCACTCGTCCGGCCGCGTGGAGATCACCTCGGCGCGGCCGCTGCACGCCATCAACGGCTACCGGGCCATGTTCGACGTGGTGCCGCCGGAAGACGACACCACACCGATCAACCTGCGCCTCTATCTCAAGCGCAAGGACAACGGCGAGCCGCTCACCGAAACCTGGATTTATCAGTGGTCGCCACCGCCCATGGACCAGCGCGACCTGCACAACCCGACGCACCTTTAAGCGCGACGTCTAGCGGGGCGGCCCCAGGCAGACCGGCAAGGCCTCGCGGACACCCCGTGGCCGCATGCCCAGGGCGGCGAAGCCGTCCGCCTGCGGGGAGGCCACGTTGTCCTTGGCCATCAGCCAGAGCTGGTCCCGCGTCAGGGGTGGCGACGGCAGCCGCGACAACCCCATCGCCAGCAGATGCCAGAGCACGAAGGGCACCGCCAGCCGCACCCGGCGGCGCCCCAGATGACGGCACACGGCGGCCACCAGCGCCCGGTACCGGAGCGTCTCGGCGCCGCCCAGCTCATAGAGCCCCGCCGCCGGCGCGGTGTGGTCCGCCAGCCGTGCCAGCGCCCCGGCCACGTCCTCCACCCAGACCGGCTGCAACCGCGTCAGGCCACGCCCGAACAACGGAATCACCGGGGCGCGGCTAAGCATCGCCAGGGAGCGAATCAACGCGTCCCCGGCGCCGAACAGCGAGGCGGGCCGCACGATTACGGCGTCGGGAAAGGCGTCGAGCACCGCCGCTTCGCCCCGTGCCCGGGCGCGAATGTACGGCGACGGCGAGTTCAGGGTGGCGCCGATACCGGACACCTGCAGCAACCGGACAACGCCGGCGTCACGGGCGGCGGCGGCCAGCCCGGCGGCGGCGCGCACGTGGATCGCCTCGAAAGTCAGGTCGCCGCGCTCCGTGTACAGGGACACCGCATTGATCACCACGCGGCTGCCGGCCACCGCATCGCGCACCGCGCCCGGGTCCCTGATGTCCGCGGCGCGGCGTTGCAGCCGCTTTTCCTGGTCCCGGTCGAAACGGGGCCGCTGCGGGTGCCTGGCCACCAAGCGGACGGTATGGCCCCGGGCAAGCAGCACCCGGATGACGTCCTGACCAAGAAAGCCGCTGCCGCCGAACACCGTGATTAGGTCGTCTGTCATGCCCCCATCCTAGAGAAGCGGCGCCGGCCCCGGCCAGCCCGTGTTCACCGGCCCCCTACCCGGCCGGACAGTGGCGATTGACACCTGCCAACAGCGTCTGGCGCCGCTTACCGGGACGGCAGTACATTGCCGGTAATGCGGTTTTTAAACGGGAAATAATTATGGGTTCCATGGACAGCGCCCAGGACAGAGCGGCGCAACTACCAAAAATGCCACAGCGCGACCTGAGCCATATCCCGGGGGATTACGGCTTGCCGCTGCTCGGCCACACGCTGGCGTTTCTGCGCGACTACCACGGTCTGGTGCACAGCAAAGCCGAGCGTTACGGCCTGGTCTATCGCGGCAGCGTGCTGTTTCAGCGCGGCGTCACCCTGCTCGGGCCGGACGCCAATGAATTTGTGCTGCGCGACAAGGAGCATGTGTTCTCCAGCCGGGCGGCCTGGAATCCGATTCTCGAGCGGCTGTTCACCGACGGCCTGATGCTGCGCGATTTCGCCGACCACAAGTTCCACCGCCGGATCATGCAGCAGGCGTTCAAAAAGCCGGCCCTGGCCAGCTACATCGACCGTATGGGGCCGAGCGTGGAGAGCGGCCTGAAGGCCTGGCCCACCGGCGAAACCTTCACCTTCTTCGACCGCATCAAGGCGTTGCTGCTGGACGTGGGCGCGCAGATTTTCTTCGGCCTGCGCATGGGTCCGGAAGCGGACAAAGTGAACCAGTCCTTCATTGACGCGGCGGACGCCTCCCTGGCGGTGCTGCGTCTGCCGATACCGGGGACACTCTGGTACCGGGGCCTGCGCGGCCGGCGTTATCTGGAGCAGTTCGTGGCCGGGCTGATCCCGGAAAAACGCCAGGCTGCCACCCCGGACTTCTTCAGCGAGCTGTGCAAGGCGGCCGAGGAAGAGGGCGGCCTGAGCGACCAGGACGTCACCAACCACATGATCTTCCTGCTGTTCGCCGCCCACGACACCACCACCAGCACGCTCTGCTCGCTGATCTACCTGCTCTGCAAACACCCGGAGTGGCAGGACACCCTGGCGGAAGAGATGCACCAGGTGGCCGCCGCCGCGGAACATCCGGACCGGCTCGGCTACGGCGACCTGGAAAAAATGACCAAGACCGGCTGGGTGTTCCGGGAGACCCTGCGCCTGAGACCGGCACTGACCGCCTTCCCGCGCCGCACCGCCGAGGAGGTGACCTTCCAGGGCTACCGCATTCCCAAGAACACCCTGGTCAACCTGTCGCCGCTGTACACCCACTACATGCCCGAGTACTGGAGCAACCCGGAACGCTTCGACCCGGAGCGCTTCAGCGACGAGCGTGCCGAGCACAAGAAGCACCATTTCCAGTGGATTCCGTTCGGCGGCGGCCACCATAAATGCCTGGGCCTGAACTTCGCGGAACTGCAAACCAAGACGTTCCTGTTCCACTTCCTGCGGCGCTACCGGGTGAGCGTGCCGGACGGCTATGAGATGCCCGTGCAGCTGGTGCCCCTGGCGATGCCCAAGGACGGTCTGCCGGTGGAAATCTCGGCGCGCTGAACGGCCCCTCGTTCATCGGGTGGTGGGGCGCTAACATAGGTGTCCTCGTGTAAGTCGGAGGTTGCCTTGCCACCCATCTGGACCACCCTGGCACTGCTCACCCTGAGTAACGTCTTCATGACGTTCGCCTGGTACGGGCATTTGAAGAGCATGCCGCACAAGCCCTGGATCATCGCCGCTCTGGTGAGCTGGGGCATCGCTCTGTTCGAGTATCTGCTGCAGGTGCCGGCCAACCGCATCGGCCATCAGGCGCTGACCGTCGGTCAGCTGAAGATCACCCAGGAAGTGATCACGCTGACCGTGTTCGTGCCTTTTTCCCTGTTTTACCTCAAGGAAAAACTGACCTGGGACTACCTGTGGGCGGGCCTCTGCCTGCTGGGCGCGGTGTTTTTCCTGTTCCGCGGCAAACTGATGGGCTGAGACCGGCCGCCGGTCCGGGTATAGTGTGGGGCACCACCGCACAAGGAGAATCATCGATGCGTGTCCTGTTGATCCTGTCCGCCCTCGTTCTCGCGCTGGCCGGCTGCCAGAGCGGACGCAACGCCCATCCCCTGCCCGACGCCTGTCACCAGGCACCGGACAGCGGCCAATGCCGCGCTGCGATCCCGGGCTATTACTACGACAGCGACAGCGAAAGCTGCCAGGAATTCACCTGGGGCGGCTGCGAAGGCAGCGTCCCGTTTGAAACCATGGAAGCCTGCATGGCGAGCTGCTACGCGCCGGCACCGGACCTCACCGACCGGGAAATGCCGTGAGCGAAAGCAACGCGGAGACCCGTTCCCAACTGGTCCGGATCAACTATGCGCTGATGCTGATCGGCCTGCTCACCGGCGGGGTCACCGCGGTGGTCGGCGCGGTGATCGCGCATCTGCAGGCACCGGACGCGCCGGAGCCGCACAAGGCCCACTTCCGCTTTCAGTACCGCACCTTCTGGATCGGCCTGCTGTACAACCTGATCGCCGGGGTTACCACGCTGGCATTGATCGGCTGGCTGCTGCTGGTGATCATCGTGATCTGGTGGGTCGTGCGTTGCGTGCGTGGGCTGAACAGCCTGGCAAACGGGGAACCGCCTTCGAATCTGACCACCTGGGGCTTCTAGGGCCTGTTCACACTACCCTGACAGTCATAAAAACTTCATCCGCACCCGCCACACTGGCGGGTCCGCAAACCGGGAGAACATCATGGCTTTATTGCGTTCGTTCGCGCTGATCGCGGCCGCCGCCTTTCTGCTCACCGCCTGCAGCCGCAGCCCCGTGGTGCAGCTCTATGAAGGCGCCAAACAACCGGACAGCCAGGTGCTGACGATCCGCGTGCCGTCCGACCTGGAAGTCTTCACCATCAACGGCAGCGAAGTGGACGGGGTGAACACCTTCTTCAATACCGACCACAAGGATCTCAAGGTGACCCCCGGGCGCTATGAAATCCTGGCCTACTACAAACGCCTCTGGGACCTCGACGCCGACAGCCATGAAGTGATGAAGTCCGACCCGGCGCTGTTCGTGGTGGACGGGAAAGCCGGCGAATTCTATCGCCTGGATTTCGAGCGCCCGCAGAACGTCACCCAGGCCCGCGCGCTGGAAGAAGACTTTTCCGGCTGGGTGGAAAACATGAACAGCGGCGAGAAGACCCCCAGCCAGGCCAGCGGCCTGGTGCTCAACCGGGGTTTCCTGGCGCCGATCACCGGCACCGAAGTGGAGACCAAGGGGTCAACCTCGGTGCAACCCAAAGCCGCGGAAGCGGTAACGCCGGCGCCGGCGGCACCCGCCGCAAGCGCGACGGCTAAAAGTAGCACGGCCGGCAACGCCGGGGGCGAAGCCAGCGCCAGCGGCCAGGCCAGCTATCTGGACACGCTGAAAGCTCAGTGGAATCAGGCCACCCAGGAGGAGCGCCGCCAGTTCCTGCAGTGGATTTCGCGGTAACCGTAACCAGGCCGGGCGGGACGCGTCAGCGCCTCTCGCCCTGCAGCGTCGCGATCAGGCGCCGGCTTCCGGCGTGGTCGCGGTGCTCGCACAGATAGACACCCTGCCAGGTGCCCAGCAATAGGGCGCCATCCCCCACCGGCACCGTCAGACTCTCGCCGATCAGCACCGTTTTTATGTGCGCGGGCATATCATCCGGCCCTTCCAGGGTGTGGGCGTAGTGCGGCGCGTTCTCCGGCACCATCACGTTGAAGTGGCGCTCCAGATCACCGCGCACGTCCGGGTCGGCGTTCTCGTTGATCGCCAGGGACGCGGAGGTGTGCTGCAGAAACAGATGCAACAGCCCGACCCGGTACTCCGCCAGCTCCGGCAGGGCGTCCCGCACCTCGTCACTGATCAGATGAAAGCCCCGGCCACGGGGCGCCAGCGTCACGGTTCGCTGTAACCACATAATCGACCTCCGGTTCAGGCGCTGTGCAGGCCGTTGACCACATTGGTGGGCCGCCCGGCCCGCCAGGCGCGAATATTGGCGGCCACCCCGTCGAGCAGCCGCTGGCGGCTCTCGCGGCTCACCCAGGCGCTGTGCGGGGTAACAATCAGATTGGGGATATCCGGCGCCAGCAGCGGGTGATCCGCCGGAGGCGGTTCCTGGCTGAGCACATCCAGGGCGGCCCCGCCCAAACGGCCGCCGCGCAGCGCGGCCGCCAGCGCCGGCTCGTCCACCAGACCGCCGCGCGCGGTGTTGATGATAAACGCACCGGGCTTCATGGCGTCCAGAAAACCCCGGTCGACCATCTTCTCGGTGGCTTCGGTGAGCGGGCAATGCAGACTCACCACGTCGGCCTCGCCAAGCAGGGTTTTCAGCGGCACCCGGCCGCTGTTGTCCGCCTCGGGGCGCAACGAGGCAGCCACCCGTACGGTCATGCCCAGCGCCTCGGCGAGCGCCGCCACGCGCCGGCCCAGGTCACCGTAGCCGATCAAGCCCAGGGTTTTGCCGGCCAGCTCGACCACCGGGTAGTCCATGCGACAGAACATGTCCGACTCGGACCAGCGACCAGCGCGGGCATCGGCGTCGTACCGGTGCCAGGCGGTGGCCAGGCCGAGCATCAGGGCCAGGGTGTGCTGGGCCACGGTGGCGGTGGCGTAACCGCTCACATTGCACACCGCCACGCCCCGCCGCCGGGCGGCCTCCAGGTCCACGTTGTTGGTGCCGGTGGCGGAGATACAGATCAGCTTCAAATCCGGCGACGCGGCCAGGGCATCCGCGTCGATCACCACTTTGTTGGTGATCGCCACGGTCACGCCCCGCAAACGGTTTTTTACATCGTCCGGGCCGCTTTGTTCATAGAATGTCCATTGCGGCAGCAGCTTTTCCAGCTCGGAAAAGTCCAGCTCCGAGGGCTTGAGGGTCTGGCTGTCGAGAATCGCACCTTTCATGGGACAATCGGTACAGGTTGGGAGAGGGTTCCCCATGCTACCGGAATTACTGCGACAAATGGGCTTCGAAACCGGCCTCCCGGAGCGGCTCAGGCCAAGACTCGGCGTCAGTGCCTGTTTACTGGGCCATCCGGTTCGTTACGACGGCGGGCACCGCGACAATTCGTGCTTGCGCCATGAACTCGGCCCGCTGGTGCGCTTTGTCGAAGTCTGCCCGGAGGTCGCCATCGGCTTGCCCGTGCCACGTCCGCCCATTCAGGTGGTGGCGGTCGATGGCGAGCACCGCGTGCGCGGCGTCGCCGATACCGGGCAAGACTACACCGAGGCGCTGAGCGCCCGGGCCCACCAGGTCGACAGCCCGCTCGACGGCTTCGTGTTCAAGGCCCGCTCGCCCAGCTGCGGGCTCGGCACCACCCCGGTCCATGGCCCGGACGGCGGCGTCCGCGGCCTTTCCGACGGCGCCTTCGCCGCGGCACTGGCGGCGCGCTTCCCGGCGCTTCCCCTGTGCAACGAAACCGACCTGGAGGACCCGTCGTGCCTCACCGCTTTCGCGGTGCGGCTGTTCTGTCACCATCAATGGCGGCACAGCCCGCACCCGGAGAAAGCGCTCAACACCCTGCGCCGTCGCAGCGAGGGGCTCGACGAGCCGCTGCTGTCCGGCACCCAACGTTTTATTGAACACCTGGCCGCACCGGCCGGGTGAACCGACTGCCATCGAGGTATCCCTATGGAACGCCAGAAAGACCGCCTGTTATGGATCGGCGGACATTACCAGCAAGGCACCGACGGCGAGTTTTTCGATAATCTGAATCCGGCCACCGGCGAGGTGATCTGCCGGGTGGCCGTGGCCGGCGCCAAGGATGTGGACCGGGCGGTACAGGCCGCCCGCGACGGTCTGGCGCAATGGCGCGCCATGGACGGCGCCGCCCGGGGCCGGGTACTGATGCGCGCCGCCCATCTGCTGCGCGATCAGCGCGACGAGCTGGCGCGCCTGGAATCCCTGGACGCCGGCAAACCGATCTCGGAAACACCGGAAGCGGACGTGGATTCCGCCGCCGACTGCCTTGAATATTTCGCCGGCCAGGCGGCGTCGCTGCAGGGCGAATACCAGCAGGTGGACGGCGGCTTTTTCTACACCCGTCCGGAGCCGCTGGGCGTGTGCGCCGGCATCGGCGCCTGGAACTACCCGCTGCAAATCGCTGCCTGGAAATCGGCGCCGGCGCTGGCCGCCGGCAACGCGATGCTGTTCAAACCCGCCGAACTCACCCCCCTGTCGGCACTGAGTCTGGCGGAGGTGTTTCAGGAAGCCGGCCTGCCGGATGGCGTGTTCAACGTGGTGCAGGGGTTCGCCGAAACCGGCCAGGCGCTGACCGGGCATCCCGGCATCGACAAAGTATCGCTCACCGGCGAGGTGGGTACCGGCAAGGCGGTGATGCGCGCCGCCTCGGATTCACTGAAAGCCGTAACCCTGGAACTGGGCGGCAAATCACCGCTGATCGTGTTCGACGACGCCGACCTGGATAACGCGGTGTCCGGCGCACTGCTCGGTAACTTCTACACCCAGGGCCAGGTGTGCACCAACGGCACGCGGGTCTTCGTGCACGAAGCGGTGAAGGACGCCTTCGTGGAAAAATTGCTGGCGCGCACACGGGACATGGTGCTCGGCGACCCGCTTGATCCGGACACCCACGTGGGTCCGCTGATCAGCGCGGGGCACATGGAACACGTGCTTTCCTACATCGAGAAAGGCAAGCAGGAAGGCGGCCGTGTGTTGATCGGCGGCGAGCGGGCCCGGGTGGCCGGCTTCGAAAACGGCAACTTCGTGTCGCCCACGGTATTCGACGACCTGAACGACGACATGACCATTGTCCGCGAGGAAATCTTCGGACCGGTGATGTCATTGCTCAGCTTCCGCGATGAGGATGAGGTTCTGGCACGGGCCAATAACACCCGGTTCGGTCTGGCCGGCGGTGTGTTCACCCGCGACATCGACCGGGCCCACCGCATGGCCGCCGATCTGGAAGCAGGCATTGTGTGGATCAACCACTACAACATCACGCCGATCGAAATGCCCTTCGGCGGCTTCAAGCAGTCCGGCGTGGGCAAGGAAAACAGCCGCCGGGCATTCGAGCACTACACGCGCCTGAAAACGGTATACGTGGCTCAAGGGGATGTGGAGGCGCCTTATTGAGAGGTGTGGGAGCGGACTTGTGGGAGCTTGCCTGCAAGCTCCCACAAACCTCGGGGCTCTAGACAGTTCGTTGCGGCGTGCTAATACGTTGGCTGTTTTGCCAGTCGTCCGGAGCGAAGCTGGGGGCGTCGCTGCGCAACGGCTTGCGGCCGAGAATATGGTCGGCGGCTTTCTCGCCGATCATGATGGTCGGTGCGTTGAGATTGCCGTTGGTGACGGTGGGCATGATGGACGAATCCACCACGCGCAGGTTGCGCACCCCATGAACGCGGCACTCCGGGTCCACCACCGCCATTTCGTCGGTGCCCATGCGGCAGGAGCCGGCCGGGTGATAGGCGGTTTCCGAGGTTTCCGCGAGCCACTGGTCGATCTGCTCGTCGGTTTGTACCTCCGGGCCCGGTGACACTTCCTTGCCACGGTATTCGTCCAGGGCGGGCTGGGCGAAAATCTCACGGGTCCAGCGCAGACCGGCGCGGAACGCTTCCTTGTCTTCCTCTTCGGCGAAGTAATTGAAGACGATTTCCGGAGCGGCTTCCGGGTCGGCGGATTTCAATTTCACCCACCCCCGGCTCTTGGGCTTGTTGGCGCCCAGATGCACCTGAAAACCGTGACCCTTGAAGGCACTGGAGCCGTCGTAGGCAATGGCCCCGGCGAGAAAATGGAACTGGATGTCCGGGTACTTCATGCCGGCACGGCTGCGGATATAGCCGTTGGATTCGAACTGGTTGGAGGTACCCAGGCCCCGTTTCAGGAACAGCCAGTTGGCGCCGATCCAGGCTTTCGCCAGCGGCCCCAGCCAGCTGTTGAGCGTGATTTTTTGCGTGCACTCCTGCTGCACCCAGACTTCCAGATGATCCTGCAGATTACGGCCCACGCCAGGGAGGTCGTGCACCACCTCAATGCCGTGCTCCTTGAGATGCGCCGCCGGACCGATGCCGGACAGCATCAGCAGCTTGGGCGAGTTGAAGGAGCTGGCGGACAGGATCACTTCCCGGCGCGCGCGCACCCGGTGGGTCTTGCCACCCTGGCGGTATTCCACGCCCACGGCGGTCTTCCCGTCCATGATCACCCGGGTGGTCAGGGCATGGGTCTGAATATCCAGATTGGGGCGGTTCATCGCCGGCTTGAGGTAAGCCATGGCGGTGGAGCAGCGGACGCCATTACGCACCGTCATATCCATGCGTCCGAACCCTTCCTGCCGGTAACCGTTGTAATCCTCGGTATAGCCGTAGCCGGCCTGCTCGCCGGCCTTGATAAAGGCGCGGTAGAGCGGGTTCTTCATATTGTTGCCGTTGCAGGTGGTCAGCCCGCCCTGGTCGCCGCGATAGGCATCGCCGCCGTAGACGCAGTCCTCACCCCGTTTGAAATACGGCAAAACGTCCTGGTAGCCCCAGCCGGTGGCGCCCAACTCTTCCCATTCCTCGAAGTCACCGGCGCAACCGCGAACGTACACCAGGCCGTTGATCGAGGAGGAGCCACCCAACACCTTGCCGCGCGCCTGGTGCAGGCTGCGCCCCTTCAGGCCGGGCTCCTTTTCGGAGTGAAAACCCCAGTCATAGCGCTTCATGTTCATGGGAATGGAGAAGGCGGTGGGCATCTTGATGAAGATGGAATTATCGCTGCCGCCGAATTCCAGCACGCGCACCGAATGTTCACCGCTTTCACTGAGACGATGGGCAAGGGCGGCGCCGGCGGAGCCGGCACCGACGATCACATAATCGAACTCGGCGTCGTAGTCGGTTCCACTCATGATTCACCCTCCTCGTAGTCGCCGCGTATTTCCGAGGCACCGCCCGGGCTCTTCTCACGGCGCAAATGCAGGTACTGCAGGTGGCTCTCGAAATGGTCGACCACGTCTTCGATCAATTGCTCGCGGGAATAGCCCATCACGTCATAGCCCAGCCCGCCTTCACGCAGATGCACTTCCAGACGGTAGTACACCGAACGGCGCTGCTGAGCGCGGATGGTGAAGGACGGCATGGCGCACTGTCGTGGCCAGAGCGTGTAGGCGAAGTCTTCTTCGCCGCCCAGGTCCACCACCAGTCCAAGATGCTCCCGGTCGCCCTCGCCAACGGAGATCTCGACCTTGTGATTTTTCTCTTCCAGCGCCGCTTTGACGTCTTCGAAGGCGGGCCGCGCCGTGCCTTCCAGGAATTTCTGGACCTGCTTCAGGGCCGGAAAACTGATCGCCCGGCTCAGGCGATGCGCCCAGTTGCTGTGATCACGTGCGGACGCGATGCGGCCGGACAGATGGCCCGCCAGCGCGGCGCGGTTGCTGGTGGTTTTCATGCCTTCCACTTTGAGCGCCTTGAACAGACCGATCATCATCAGGAACAGCACGAACGCGAACGGCAGCCCCATGATCACCACCGCGCTTTGCAAAGCATTAAGCCCGTCGGTGGACAACAACGCCACGGTTACCAGGCCGATCACGGTGGCCCAGGCGACGCGCATCCAGGCCGGCGCGTCGTTGGCCGGATCACGGATAAAGCAGGTGAGATTCGACAGCACCAGGGAACCGGAGTCGCCGGAGGTCACGAAGAACACGATCGCCAGGACCGTCACCACAATGGTGGTGACCGTGACCCAGGGCAGGTTCTCCAGGAACAGATAGATCGCCGAGCCCGGGTTACCGACCGCCTGATTGCCGAATTCGGTGGCGCCGCTCATCACCAGATCAATGGCGGAGTTACCCATGATCGACATCCACGCCATCATGAAGGTCAGCGGCAGAATCAAAGTACCGGTGACAAAGGCGCGGATGGTACGGCCACGGGAAATACGCGCCAGGAACAGACCCACGAACGGCCCCCAGGCGATCCACCAGGCCCAGAAGAACACGGTCCAGGCGTTGAGCCAGTCCTGCGGCGGATCAAAGGCGTAGGTGTCGAACGACATGGGCACGAAGTTGGAAATGTAGTCGCCCACGTTCATCACGAAGGCGTCCAGCAGGAAGCGCGTGTCACCGGCGATCAGTACGAACAGCACCAGCACCACCGCCAGCAGCATGTTGAATTCCGACAGGCGGCGAATCCCTTTCTCCACCCCGGTGGCGGCGGAGATGGCGGCGAACACCACGATGGCCACGGCCAGCAGCGACTGGGTCAGCGTGCTTTCGGGAATCCCGAACATATAGTTGAGGCCGAAGTTAAGCTGGATAATACCGATGCCCAGGCTGGTGGCGACACCGAACACGGTGCCCAGCACCGCGGCGATATCCACGGTGTTGCCGATGCCACCGTAAATGCGCTTGCCGAAGATCGGATAGAGCGCGGAGCGAATAGTGAGCGGCAGGCCGTGCCGGTAGCTGAAGAACGCCAGGGACATGCCCACCAGGGTATAGATGCCCCAGCCGGACAACCCCCAGTGAAGGAAGGTCAACTGCATGGCTTCCCGGGCGGCCTCGACGGAGCCGCCGGCGCCCACCGGCGGCTCCATGAACTGCGTTACCGGCTCGACGATGCAATAGAAAATCAGATCAATACCGATACCCGCGGAAAACAGCATGGCCGCCCAGGTGACAATATTGAATTCCGGTTCGGAATGGTCCGGCCCCAGCTTGATCGAGCCATAGCGCGAGCAGGCAATGGCGATCACGAACACCAGGTAGGCCACCACGACCAGAAAGTAGAACCATCCGAAGCTGTTGGAAATCCAGGCCAGCACGGCGTAAATAACAGTGCCCGCGGCTTCGGTGAAGAACATCGCCCAAAGGGCGAACAGAAGAATGGCAAGGCCGGACCCGTAAAACACGACCGGATTGATACGGTCCTGCTGATCCGGGGATACCGATTCCTGGGACGGAGATGAGGTGGTCATCCGGAGCTCCTTTGGCAAGCGTCGCTCGAAATCGTACGGTGCGTTCCCAAATTGAGAGGCCGTCTTCGGCGGGCCTTCTCCTCACTCCCTCAGTATCAGCCTCCGTTCCGAGAATAGCAGCCTCTTGTTACAGCTTTTTACCTGCCCCGGCGGCGCTCACCGGAACTTCACGGGCACGCTCAGGCGAACAACGCCATGCCAGCGGCGGTGATCACGCCGAACAATAGCGACAAGCCCACCAGCGTCCCCCAGGGGAACCGCCGGGGCGGCTCGACGCCCAGCTGTTTGAGCAGGTCCTGACGCACCAGCCGGGTGTTACGGGTATTGGCTTTGAAAATGGCGTCGAACGCGTCGCCGACCACCGGCACCAGGCCACCGGCGAAATCCACCAGCATATTGCGTAGCATGCGCCGTTTGGTGGCGCCGCTGACACCGGCGCGCTGGGCCTCCAGCAACACATAGCCGGACAGCACCAGGCCGGCGGCATCGCCGATCACCGGCACCAGACCGATCAGCGCCTCGGCGCCCAACTCAAATCGGGTGAACGGAATTCGAATGCTGGAATCCGTGAACCGGCTGAAGCGGTCCAGGCGTGCCAGGGTGGCCTGCTGACGGGCCCGTTTCTGATCGTCCATGCGGTTATTCCAGGTAGGTGTAGCCCGCCAGCCCATCACGAATCTCGCCCAGGAAGCGCTGGCGCTCGTCGTCATGGAGCTGGGATTGCTGGCAAAGGTTTTCCAGGGTCGCCAGTAACCGCTCCGGATCAAAATTCACGTAGCGCAGCACCGAGCTGACGGTGTCGCCCTGGATCGCGTGTGTCAGTTCAATGTCACCACGATCATTAAGATTCACATCCACGGAATCGGTGTCGCCGAATAAATTGTGCATGTCACCGAGAATTTCCTGGTACGCACCCACCATGAAAATGCCCAGATGGCCGTTGAGCGTTTCCGGCAGCGGCAAGGTGGCCTCCACCCCTTCGCCGTCCACGTACTGGTCGATGCGGCCGTCGGAATCGCAGGTAATGTCCTGCAACACGCCGCGCCGGGTGGCCGGCTGATCCAGACCGGACAACGGCAACACCGGGAACACCTGATCGATGCCCCACACATCCGGCACCGACTGGAACACGGAAAAATTGACGAACAGCTTGTCGGCGAGCACTTCATTGAGCCGGTCGAGCAGATCGCGCTGCTGACGGCGGCGCGGGTCGAGCCGGCCGCGTAACGTCAGCAGCCCGTTGGTGTAGAGCTGCTCACCACGGGCGCGGCCGCGGATATCCACGTCACCGTTCAAATAGCGCAGGTGCAGATCCTGCCACGCGCCCAGCAATTCCGGGTGCACCTCCAGCAGGTTGGGATGCTCGCCGGCGAGCACGCCGCTCAACCGCCAGAGTTCATGCAGCTCCACGCAGTCGTCATCGCCGGGGGCGGCCACCCGGGACGGCGCCTGGCGTTCCTCATCGGTGATGTTCACCAACAGCACCGCGTGGTGGGCGGTGAGCGCGCGCCCGGATTCGGAGATCAGGTGCGGCTCGGGCACATCGGCGCGGCGACACTGCTCGCTCAGGGTATGCACGATATGCCAGGCGTAGTCCGTCAGGTTGTAGTTCATCGAACAATAGGAGCGCGAATGGGTGCCTTCGTAGTCGACGCCCAGGCCGCCGCCCACGTCCACGGTGTCCAGAGCGGCGCCCAGCTGACGCAACTCCACGTAGTAGCGCGCCGCTTCGCGCATCCCCGCCTTGATGTCCTGAATATTGGCGACCTGCGAACCCAGATGAAAATGCAGCATGCGCACGCAGTCCAGCTTGCCCGCGCGACGGCAATGCTCCACCGCCTCGATCAGCTGCGGCGCGCTCAAACCGAATTTGGATTTCTCGCCGCCGGTGTTCTGCCAGTTGCCCTTGCCGATGCTCATCAGGCGCACGCGCAGGCCGATACGCGGCGACACTTCCAAGGCGCGCGCCTCCTGCAACAGCATGGGCAGTTCGGAAAGCTTCTCCACCACGATCTGAACCTGGAAGCCCAGCTTCTCGCCCATCAGCGCCAGGCGCAGATACTCGCGGTCCTTGTAGCCGTTGCAGACCACCACGTCGCCGGGATTGGAGAGCGCCAGCACCGCCAGCAGCTCCGGTTTGGAACCCGCTTCCAGGCCCACCGGCTCACCCTCTTCCCGGGCCCGCAGAATCTCATGGACCACGCGCCGCTGCTGGTTGACCTTGATCGGATACACCGGGGTGTAGCGCCCCCGGTAGCTCTGCTCGTCGATGGCGCCCCGGAAAGCCCCGGACAGCCGCCGCACACGGTCGCGCAGAATGCCGGAAAAGCGCGCCAGTACCGGCGTGCGCAGCCCGGCGGCGCGGCACGCGCGGAGCACCGCTTCGAGGGTCGCTTCCCCGCCCTGATCCCCCTGCGGCCGCACATGCAGATGGCCGTCCTTGCCGATCCGGAAGTAGCCGTCACCCCAGCGCTGCACATTGTAAATGGCGTCAAACGGACTTTCGGGCTGGGTCATGGGCGGGTCCTTGGCGGCTGCGTGCTTTGCCGCATTATGCCTGCCGGGAAGGCCGGCGGACAAAAATAGTTGCTCGACGACGGCGCCCCGGCGCTTCTACATTGACGCCGAACCCTTACAATAGCGGCCCTCTGAGAAGCGTTTACCGGACACCCTGTTATGAGCTCCGAAAAAAACAACTGGTTCATCGAGCATTTCGACTCCGCCGGCACCGCCTTCGGCCTGCGGCTGAAACGAAAGCTCGAATCGGTACGGACCGATTATCAACACATCGAGATGTGGGACACCGATACCTTCGGCTATCTGATGACCATTGACGGCGCCACCATGCTTACCACCCGGGACAATTTTCTCTACCACGAGATGATGGCCCACCCGGCGCTGTTCAGCCACGCCGCGCCACGCAACGTGCTGATCATCGGCGGCGGCGACTGCGGCACCCTGCGGGAAGTGCTGCGCCATGGTGAAGTCGCCAGCGCGATTCAAATCGACATCGACGAGCAGGTAACACGCTTTTCCGAGAAGTATTTCCCGGAATTGTGCGAATCCAACAGCGATGAACGGGCGGAGCTGCGTTTCGAGGATGGCGTGAAGTTCATGCAGGAGTGCGAAGCGGGCCGCTTCGATGTCATCATCGTCGATTCCACCGACCCGGTGGGCCCGGCGGAGGGGCTGTTCAAAGCGGAATTCTTCCGCCACTGTCACCGGGCACTGGCCGACGGTGGCGTCCTGGTGCAGCAATCCGAATCACCCCTCCTGCACAGCGACACCATCATCCGCGACCTGCACGCCAACATGCGGGAAGCCGGCTTCAGCCATACCCGCACGCTGCCTTTCCCGCAGCCGGTGTATCCCAGCGGCTGGTGGAGCTGCACTCTGGCGGGCAAGGATCACGACGTGGTGGAATTCCGCCAGGCGGACGCCGCCGGCAAGGGTTTCGAGACCCGCTATTACAGCGCCGACATCCACAAAGCGGCCCTGGTGCTGCCGCCGTTCATGGAACAGGCCTTGTCACGGTAAGCGACCACCCTGGCAGGCCGCCGCTGAGGCGGCGGGTCAGGCTTGCAGGGCTTCCTCGACAAAGTCGAGGCGGTCCTGGCCGAAAAACATCTCCTCACCCACGAAGAAGGTGGGCGCGCCGAAGACGCCGCGCGCCACCGCTTCTTCGGTGGTCGCCTTGAGGCGATCCTTCACCGCCTGATCCTGCGCCAGGTCCGCGCAGTGGGCCGCATCCAGACCGGCTTCGGTCAGTGTTTTTCCCAGCACCTCGACATCGGAAAGGTCCCGCTCTTGCAGCCAAAGCCCCTCGAACAGGGCGGCGAGCACGGTGTCCCGCTGCTCACCGTCGAGGGCGGCGGTGGCCAGCCGCATGGCCATCAGGGTGTTCACCGGGAAATGCGGGTTGGGGTTCAGGGTGACGCCGTAGCGGCGCGCGAAGCGCTGCATGTCCTGGCCGCTGTAGCGTCCCTTGGCGGGCACCGCCGCCGGCGAGGCGTTACCGGTGGCTTTGAACACACCGCCCAGCAACATGGGCCGGTAGCGCAGGGTGGCGCCGGCGCGCCGGCAGACGCCCGCCACCTGGGTCCAGGCCAGGTAGGACGCGGGGCTGCCAACGTCGAAAAAGAATTCCAGTTCACGGCTCATTGGCGGCTCTCCATTCATTGACGGGGTGATCAGAACGTTTCCATCCACGGCCGGAGGTCCAGCTCGTGGGTCCAGGTATCGCGGGGCTGGCGGTGCAGCATCCAATAGACATCGGCAATGTGCTCGGGGTCGAGAATGCCATCGCGGTCCTTGAGCGCATAGCGTTCAGGGAAGTTGTCTCGGATAAAGGCGGTGTCGATGGCGCCATCGATCACCGGGTGGGCGACGTGGATGCCCTCCGGGCCCAGCTCCCGCGCCATGCTCTGGGCGAGCGCCCGCAGCGCGAATTTGGCGCCGGCGAACGCGGAGAAACCACGGCCGCCGCGCAGCGACGCGGTGGCGCCGGTGAACAGGATGGTGCCGCGACCGCGCGGCACCATCACCCGCGCCGCCTCCCGCCCGGCGAGAAAGCCGGCGAACGCGGCCATTTCCCACACCTTGCGATAAACCCGCGCGGTGGTCTCGCGGATCGGGAAGTTCACGTTGGCGCCGATATTGAAGACCACCACTTCCAGTGGCCCCACCTCGGCTTCAATGGTGTCCACCAGGGCGCGCATCTGATCTTCATCGCGGGCGTCGCAGCCAAAGCCACAAGCCTGGCCGCCTTCCTGCTCGATGCGCTCAACCAGCGGCGCCAGAGCTTCCTCGGTGCGGCGAGTGACACAGGCCGTGAAACCTTCACGGGCGAAGCGGCGGGCGATGGCGCCGCCGGTGGCGTCACCGGCACCGACCACGAGAATCGCGGGGGTGGTCATGGGATTTCCTTTTGAGGACGACGGAGGTGGACCCAGTATGCACTCGCTTCGCTTACCAGGCGAAAGGGTGGCAGGGTTTCACGCCCGGCGAGTCAGCCGCCCACGCCAACCGCCACCGCGCAGGCCACGGCGCCCAGCACCAGTATCAACACCGCTCGGCGTATCACCATTGGCCAGTCCACCGGCCCGAATTCCCGGAACCATCCCATGTCGTTATCCCCAGATCTTTTTATTCTCACAACCGGAATCGTGACGTTCGTCACAAGACGTGAGATTGCTCTCGCACCCCGGAGATATGCAATAAGGCGAATTATGTAAGCGTGAAGATAGCGTCAGTAAAGCGTCTTAGCCGGGTTCGCTTTGCTGCTCCGCCAGCATCGCCATGACCCTTTGCCGCAACCAGGTATGTCCCGGATCCGCGCTCTGATCCCGGTGCCAATACAGGTGCAGTTCGAGCCCGGGCACGTCCGCGGGCAGCGGCTCCACCTGACTGCCGGCCGGCGCCAGTTGCCGCGCCAGCAAACCCGGCAACGTAAGCAGCAGGTCCGAGCCCATGACCGTGGACAGTGCCGCCATGTGGTGCTGGCAACGCAGCCGGATATTGCGCCGGTAACCGAGCCGGGACAGGCCGAAATCCTCCATCCCCGGACCTTCGCGCCGCGACGACACCAGCACATGCTGGGCCGCCAGATAGGCCGGCAGATCCAGCTTGCCCGCCAGCGGATGGCCCGGCCGCATGATCACCACCAGCGGCCCGCTCATCACCGGACGGTGCTCGATGGCGTCCGGCAACGGCAACAGTATATCGGCGGCCAGATCCAGACGGCCGCTGGCCAGTTCGGTGGCCAATTGCCGGCGCGCCACGGTCATCGACTGCAAACGGACACCGGGGGCCTCCTCGAGAATACCGGCGGTGAGCGGCGGCAGCAGGCAACCTTCCAACCCGTCGCGCAGCCCCACCACGAAAGTCCGCTCGGCATCCGCCAGGTCGAACCCGCCTTCATCGCTGAGGCAACGTTGTAACCCGCCCAACGCATGGCGGACCGGGGTGACCATGGCACGGGCGCGGCTGGTGGGCACCATGCGCGCCCCCTGGCGCACGAACAGCGGGTCCTCGAGGCGGTCGCGCAACCGCCCCAGCGCATGGCTGACCGCCGGCTGGGTCAGGTTGAGCACACGCGCCGCGCGGGTCAGGGAGCCTTCGGTGTAAATGGCGTCGAAGACCACGAACAGATTCAGATCGAAGCGGGAGACATGCATGGGGCTTATCCAGGTGTATTTTTCAGATTCATTAGATTAATTGAAAACCGCCCCCTAGCATGGGGTCAACTTCCCGGAGCACAGCAGAGACTCTCGATGCCAGTGATTTACCTGATCCGTCATGGCCAGGCCAGTTTCGGCGCCGAGAACTATGACGCCTTGTCCGACGCCGGCTGGGAACAGAGCCGCATTCTTGGCCGCCATCTGCGCGAACAGAACCTGGGCGCCCCACGGGTGGTGTGCGGCGCCATGCGACGCCACAAGGAAACCGCCGAAGCGGCGCTGGAGGCTCTGGGGCTCCCCCGGGAATGGGCCACCGACACCGGCTTCGACGAATACGATCATCAAACCCTGATGCGGGTGCATTGGCCGGAATCCCAGGACCGGGCGGTAGTGACGCGCTGGATGAGCGAACAGGACAACCCGCGCCGGGCATTCCAGGCACGCTTCGAGGAGGCCCTGCGCCGCTGGCAGCGCAACGAGGACGACTACCAGGAAACCTGGCCGGCCTTCCGGGAGCGGGTGCTGGCCTCGCTGTACAGCCTGGCCAACCGGCTGGAAAGCGGCGATAGCGCCCTGGTGTTCACGTCCGGCGGCGCCATCAGTGTCGCCATCCAACACCTGCTGGAGCTGGACCAGGAAGCGCTGATCACTTTCAACCGGGGGCTGATCAACACCAGCGTTACCCGGCTGCTGGTGAATACCGGCCACCTGCGCCTGGCCACGCTGAACGAACACCTGCACCTGGCCGGCGATATGCTGACCTACCGCTGAACGGCGATAACGAGGCCCACCATGGCGTTTACCTCCCACACCACGGAACTCAACGGCCAGCGCTACACCTACCTGGACGAGGGCGAAGGCCCGCTGGTGGTGTTCGGCCATGGCGTACTGGCGGACAAATCCATGTTCGAGGCGCAAATCGGCGCGCTCCGGGACCGCTACCGCTGCGTCAGCCTGGACTGGCCCGGCCATACCGGCTCCGGCTACCGGGAAAAAGGCTGGAGCTTCTACGACATGGCCGACGACAGCGTCGCGCTGCTGGATCAGCTCGGTGCCCGGCAGGCGATTTTCGTGGGCTTGTCCCAGGGCGGCATGACATTCATGCGCCTGGCGCTGAAGCACCCGGAGCGGGTGCGCGCCCTGGTGCTGCTGGACACCTCCGCGGACCCGGAGGACGCCGACTTGATGCCGGTGCACCGCGAGCAACAGTCCCGGTTCGCCCATGGCAGCGATGCCGAGCGCGACGAAGTGGTCACGCGGATGCAGAAATTTCTGTACGCCAAACCCTGGCGCGACGCCAATCCGGAAGGGGTGGCCCACGAAAAAGCGCTGATACTCGCCCATGACCGCCACGGTATCGAGCTGGCGCTTGAGAATGTCTTCACCCGCGACGACATCAGCGGCGATATCAGCGCGATCAGCGCCCCCACACTGGTGATCGTCGGCGAACTGGACCGGGCCACACCGCCGGAGAAAGCACACCGTATCGCCGCCGCGATCCCCGGCGCGCGGCTGGTCAGCGTGGCCGATTCCGGGCACCATTCGCCGATAGAAAACCCCGAAGCGGTGAACCGGGCGCTGTCCGACTTCCTGGCCACGCTGTGACTCGGGGCCACGCACGCGACAAGGACAATGCCATGAGTACCCGTTCCAATATTCTCATCACCGGCGCCAGCTCCGGTCTGGGCGCCGGCATGGCGCGGCTGTTCGCCGCCCGGGGCCGCAACCTGGCCCTGTGCGCCCGGCGCACCGACAAGCTGAACGCCCTGAAAGCGGAACTGGAAGAGGCCCACCCGGGCATCACCGTGCTGGTCAAACCCCTGGACGTGAACCACTACGATCAGGTGTTCGATGTTTTCCGCGCGTTCCGGACCGAGCTGGGCAGCCTGGACCGCATCATCGTCAACGCCGGCATGGGTAAGGGCCAGCCCTTGGGCACCGGCTATTTTCACGCCAACCGCCAGACCGCGGAAACCAATTTCGTCGCCGCGCTGGCCCAGTGCGAAGCCGCCATGGAGATCTTCCGGGCCCAGAACGACGGCCATCTGGTGGTGATCTCTTCAATGAGCGCGGTGCGCGGCATGCGCAAGAACATCAACACCTACGCGGCCACCAAGGCCGGGGTCGCCAGCCTGGCGGAAGGGCTGCGCATGGAAATGATCGGCAAACCGATCACCGTGAGCACCCTCTACCCGGGCTACATCCGCTCGGAGATCAACGAGAAAGTGGAAAAGGCGCCGTTCATGGTGGATACCGAGACCGGCTGCAAGGCGCTGGTCCACGCCATCGAGAAAGAACCCGCCAAGGCCTATGTACCGTCCTGGCCCTGGGCGCCGCTGGGGTTCGCCATGAAAGTGCTGCCCCTGTCCCTGGTCAAGAAACTGACCTAAGGGCCTGTTCACACTACTTGCATCACGCCTGCTGGATGCCCTTTTTGCTTCCAGCTAGGCGGAGGGAGCGCCGTTTGGTGACTCCAAATAAGCGACCGACAACGACGCTGGGGACAAAAAGGGCTCCAGCCCTTCGGGTTGCGGCTAAAAAACCACCCCTCTGCGTTGCTCGTCGTTCATTTGGAGTCACCAAACTTCTCTTCTCGCGCCTTGATGGGTGGCTTTTTAGCCGCAACAGGCGTGATGCAAGTAGTGTGAACAGGCCCTCCCTAGTCCAGCGGGCCCGGACTCTTGCGCCGCTTGGGTTTGGCGAACCCGCCCTGGGTGTCCGGGGCCGGCGCGGCGCGCGACGGCCGTTTTCGAGCGGCGGCTTTTTTCGCCGGTCGCTTGCCGGCGGCGGCCCGGGCTTTTTTCTTGAGCTTCTTCTGCTTGCTGCCCACCGCCTTACCGGAGCGCTTCATCTCCTTGGGGCCCTGGTAGCGACCGCGCAACGCCTCCACCACGCGGAACTCGAACCGCTGCCGCAAATAACGCTGAATGCCGGCCATCAGGTTCCATTCAAAACTTTCCACCAGCGAGATCGCCGCGCCGTCGCTGTCGCCACGACCGGTACGGCCGATGCGATGCAGATAATCGTCGCCGCTGCGCGGCATATCGAAGTTGATCACCAGATCCAGGCCGTCCACGTCCAACCCGCGGGCGGCCACGTCGGTGGCCACCAGCACCGTCACGGCGCCGCTGTTAAGCCGCTCCACCGCCAGCTTCCGGTCCTTGGTGTCCTTGTCGCCGTGCAACACGAACACCTTATGCGCCGTGGATCGGAGCACGCCACCAAGACGGTCGGCGGTGGCCTTGGTATTGGTGAATACTATCGCCTTGCGGTGGAGCTCATGGGCCAGCAGCCATTGCACCAGCCGTTCCTTATGGGAGCGATCATCGGCGGTGATAATCTGCTGACGCACCTGTTGATTAAGCTCGCGCACGCTGTCCAGCAGCAGCGACTCCGGTTCGCGCAGCACCCGCGCGACCATGGCATCCATGGCGCCGCCGCCGGGGGTGGCCGAGAACAGCAGGGTCTGGCGCGCCGGATTACAGGCCGCCGCCAGGCGCAGCACGTCGTCGCTGAAGCCCATATCGAGCATGCGGTCCGACTCGTCCAGCACCAGCACCTTGAGCTCGGACAACGCCAGGTTGTCCGCTTCCAGGTGTTCGATCAGACGCCCCGGGGTACCCACCAGCACCTCCGGGTTCTTGCGGATGCGCGCCGCCTGCACCTTGAAGTCCTCACCGCCGGTGATCGCTTCCGCCTTGATGAAGGTGAAGTGGGATAGCGCCTGCACCTGTTTGAGCGTCTGCCGCGCCAGCTCCCGGGTGGGCGCCAGCACCAGAGCGCGGGTGCCGATACCCCGGTCCTTCTCCTCCAGCAACCGCTGCAGCATGGGCAGCACGAAAGCGGCCGTCTTGCCGGTGCCGGTACGCGCCACCACGCGCAGGTCCCGGCCCGCCAGCGCGGGGGGAATGGCCGCCGTTTGCACCGCCGTGGGCTCGCTCAGCGACAGTTCTTCCAGGGCGCGCAGTAAACGTTCATGCAGATTCAGGTCAGCAAACACAGACAATACTCGGTGATGACTTTGTAGGAGCGGGCCCGGCCCGCGAAAGGGAGCGCCGCTCCCGGCAGGATACCAGAGACTTGTTTCACCGAAACAAAAAAGGGCGCCCGAAGGCGCCCTGTAGCTTGGTGCAAGACAGATTTGGAAGGAGACAGAATCAGCTCTTCACGAACTCCGGGTACGCTTCCATACCGCAGTCCACGATATCCATGCCTTCGTACTCGTCCTCTTCGGAGACGCGGATGCCGAAGATCGCCTTGAGGATGGCCCACACGATCAGGCTGGCCACGAACACCCACACGAAGATGGTCAGAGCGCCGATCAGCTGGCCGGAGAAGCTGGAACCGTCGTTGGTGATCGGCACCAGCATCAGGCCCAGGAAGCCGACCACACCGTGCACGGAGATAGCGCCGACCGGATCGTCGATTTTCAACTTGTCCAGAGTCACGATGCTGAACACCACCAGCACGCCACCGATCGCACCGAACAGAGTGGCGGTCAGCGCGGTCGGGGTGGACGGCTCGGCGGTGATGGTCACCAGACCGGCCAGGGCGCCGTTGAGCAGCATGGTCAGATCGGCCTTGCCGAACAGGAAGCGGCCCACGATCAGCGCGGCAACGGCACCACCGGCGGCGGCGGTGTTGGTGTTCAGGAACACCATGGCCACGGAGTGCGCGCTGGCGGCGTCGCCGAGCTTGAGCACGGAACCGCCGTTGAAGCCGAACCAGCCCATCCACAGGATGAAGGTACCCAGGGTCGCCAGCGGCAGGTTGGCGCCGGGAATCGCGTGGATCTCGCCGTTCGGGCCGTACTTGCCTTTACGGGCACCCAGCAGCAGCACACCGGCCAGAGCGGCGGCCGCGCCGGCCATGTGCACGATGCCGGAGCCGGCGAAGTCGGAGAAGCCCAGGTCGCCCAGGTTGTACATACCGAACACGTCGTTACCACCCCAGGTCCAGGCGCCTTCCATCGGGTAGATGACACCGGTCATGACCACCGCGAATGCCAGGAAGGCCCACAGCTTCATACGCTCGGCCACGGCACCGGACACGATGGACATGGCGGTGGCCACGAACACCACCTGGAAGAAGAAGTCGGACGCACCGGAATACACCGAACCGCCGTCAAAGCCGTTGGCGGCGGAATCAGACAACACCCCGGCCAGATCAAAGGCTTCAATGCCGTTCAGGAAGATGCCGCCGCCGTACATGATCGAGTACCCGCAAACCAGGTACATGATGCAGGCGATGGCGAACAAGGCCACGTTCTTGGTAAGAATTTCGGTGGTGTTTTTAGCACGCACCAGACCGGCTTCGAGCATCGCGAAGCCCGCCGCCATCCACATTACCAGTGCGCCACACACCAGGAAGTAAAAGGTGTCGATGGCGTACTGAAGTTCAAAGATTTGATTTTCCACGTTGCAACCCTCCGAGAATTGGAAGCGTGTTCAAGACCTTGGCATGGGTCGTGTTACACATTTCTCTAAACGTAAGCTTCTAAACTTTAGATCGCGTCCTCGCCGGTCTCGCCGGTACGGATACGGATGGCCTGCTCCAGGGTGGTGACGAAGATTTTGCCGTCCCCGATTTTCCCGGTATTGGCCGCTTTGGTGATCGCTTCGATAACCTGATCGAGGCTGGCCTCCGCGATGGCCACTTCGATTTTCACCTTGGGCAGGAAATCGACCACGTACTCCGCGCCGCGATACAGCTCGGTGTGACCTTTTTGGCGTCCGAAGCCTTTCACCTCGGTAACGGTGATGCCCTGAACACCGATCTCGGACAGTGCTTCGCGCACGTCGTCCAACTTGAACGGCTTGATGATGGCTGTAACCAGTTTCATTTCTATCTCCTTCAAACGCTTATAACGCGTCCGTTAACGTCCGTTGGGTTTCAGGCCCCTCTTTGGTTCCCGATCCATCCACTCGCGCGAACGCTCTAGCCCGTTAGCTGCACGACCCATGCCAATTTTGAAAAGTCACGCATTTTCAGAGGGTTAGAACGGCAACCCCGGGGTGTCCCGGGGTCGGTTGCGGCAATATAGTGCACCACTAAAGGGCACTTCCCAAAATGGTGCATGCCGTTACGGTGCTCTTGAGACGCCCCATAACATGAAGGGCGGTGGTACCATCGCACCCTGACCCGCCCGTGTTGCAAATAGTGGAGCCTGTGGCCATGCAAAGCCAAGCCTTTCTCGACCGTTTGATGAGCGACATCAGCCGCCATCTGCCCGGAGACCTGGGCCAGTTACGCCAGGAGGTGGAGCACAGCGTGCGTGCCGTGCTCAATGAAACCCTGACCCGGCTGGATCTGATCAGCCGCGAGGAGTTCGAGATTCAGCAACAGGTACTGGAGCGCACCCGCGCCCGGCTGGAAGCCCTGGAGAAGGAAGTGGCCGCGCTGGAGCAGCGTTCCTGACTCTCCTACATTAAGTAGCGCCATCGGCGCACGCGGATCGAGGGCGACGGCGTACAGGGCCCGCACCGCCGGCCGCTTATGCTCGGGCCATGTCTATCGCCCTGCTCCACAGCCGCGCCACCCTGGGAATCCGTGCCATACCGGTGCGCGTCGAAATCCACCTGGGCCCGGGCCTGCCCGGCTTCACCATGGTCGGCTTGCCCGACACCGCGGTCCGCGAGAGCAAGGACCGGGTGCGTTCCGCGCTGATCAACGGCGGCTTCCGCATTCCCCAACAGCGCATCACCGTGAATCTGGCGCCGGCCGACCTGCCCAAGGACGGCGGCAGTTTTGATCTGCCGATCGCGGTGGGCATTCTGCTCGCCAGCGGCCAGCTGGGGCGGGTGGCACTGCAGGACATGGAGTGGATCGGCGAGCTGGCCCTGTCCGGCACGCTGAGCCCGGTGCCGGCGATACTGCCCGGCGCCCTGGCGGCGGCCCGCGCCGGGCATACCCTGGTGGTGCCGGCGGGCAATGGCGACGAAGCCGCTCTGGCGGGCGCGGACACCCTGGCGGTGAACAGCCTCACCGAGCTGTGCGCGCACCTGAAAGGGGACCGCCGCCTGACACACCACAGCGCGCCGACACCCCCCGGCGACGATGCCGGGCAGGCGCCCTGCCTGTCGCAGATACGCGGGCAGCCGGCGGCCAAGCGGGTGCTGGAGATCGCCGCGGCCGGCGGCCACTCCCTGCTGATGGGTGGCCCGCCCGGCGCCGGCAAAAGCATGCTGGCGTCGCGCCTGCCCGGCCTGTTGCCGCCACTGGAACGGGACCGCGCCCTGGAGGTGGCGGCGATTCACTCCCTGCGCCACGCCCGGCCGGCCACCGCGTTTTTTCAACCGCCCTACCGGGCGCCGCACCATACCGCCTCGGCCGCCGCCCTGGTGGGCGGCGGCGGGCGACCACGGCCGGGGGAAATTTCCCTGGCCCACGAGGGCGTGCTGTTTCTGGACGAGTTGCCGGAATTCCCGCCCCGCGTGCTGGAAGTGCTGCGCGAGCCGCTGGAAACCGGCGAGGTGCATATCGCGCGGGTGGCCCAGCAGGTGTCGTTTCCCGCCCGCTTTCAACTGGTGGCGGCGATGAACCCCTGCCCCTGCGGCTATCTGGGCGATCCGGAAAAGGGCTGTGGCTATGAGTGCGAGAAAGCGAAGCGCTATCAACGGCGCCTGTCCGGCCCGCTGCTGGACCGCATCGACCTGCATCTGGAGGTACCGGCGGTATCCCCGGACACCCTGCTGGGCGACGTGGATGGAGAGCCCAGCCGGCGGGTGCGAGAGCGGGTACTGGCTGCCCGGGCGCGACAACATCAACGCCAGGGCTGTCTGAACCGGGAACTGGACGCGGACCGGCTGATGGCGTCACTGAACCCGCACAAAGCCTGGCTCAGCGGAGTCATGGAGCGACTGGAACTGTCCGCCCGGGCGCTCCACCGCAGCCTGCGCGTGGCCCGCACCATAGCCGACCTGGCCCACCAGGAAACGGTGAAACGGGAGCATCTGCGCGAGGCCCTGAGCTACCGCCAGAGCCTGCTTAAACCCTGACCGCCCTTAAAGAGTGTTACAGAGGTGAGCGCCGTCCACGGGAATCGCCGCGCCGCTCATATAGCTGGAGGCGTCGGACGCCAGCAGCAGCAGCGGGCCGACCAGTTCGTCGATCTGGCCGAGACGGCGGTAGGGGATGCGCTTGATCAGCTTCTCGCCGTGCGGCCCCTGGAAGAAGTCCCGGTTGATGTCGGTTTCCACATAACCCGGGCAGATAGCGTTGCAGCGGATGTTGTGGCGGGCGTAATCCAGGGCGATGGATTGGGTCAACTGAACCACGGCGGCCTTGGCCGCCGTGTAGGGCGCCAGCATGGCACCCACCCGCAGGCCAAGGATCGAGGCGATGTTGATGAGGTTGCCGGGGCGGCCGTCGCGGCGCCATTGCTGGATGGCGAACTTGCTCACCGCCCAGACGCCGTTGAGGTTGGTGTCCACCACCGCGTTCCAGTCTTCTTCACTGATCGTATCGGTGGCCCCTTCGCGGCTGATGCCAGCGTTGTTGACCACCACGTCCAGGGCCGGCATGCGCTCGAAGGCGGCCGCCACGCTGGCGTGATCGGCCACGTCCATGGGCACCACCACCGCGTCGCGGCCCAGGGCACGCACCGCGTCGGCAGTTTCTTCCAGCTTCTCGATGCGCCGCGCCGCCAGCACCAGGTCGGCGCCCTGCTCGGCCAGCACTCGCGCGAAATGGGCGCCGAAACCGCTGGACGCGCCCGTGATAAGAATACGTTTACCGCTGACGTCGAATCGGTTCTCGCTCATGGGTTTCTCTTTATCAGGTCAAGGGATGGGACAGAAGAGCAAAACCCTAACGCCGGGCCGGGCGGCGCTCAAGCGTCCAGGCGCCGGGTCGGCGGGTGTTGGGTAAGAGGATGTGTCGGCTCAACCGTTCTGGTAGAAGCTGGGCGGGTGGCCGGTCCAGCGCCGGAAAGCGCGGGTAAAGTTGCTGGGGTCGGCGTAGCCGAGCAGGTCCGCCACTTTCTGCACCGGCAGATTGGCCTGCAGATAGCGCACCGCCCGGGCCATGCGCACCTCCTCGAGCAGGTGCCGGTAGCTGACTCCCACCGCCGCCAGATAGCGCCGCAGGGTCCGGGAGGTCAGATGAAAGCTGGCCGCCAGTTGATCCAGGCTGGGCAGCATTCCCTCCGCCTGCATCAAGCGGGCTCGCACCCGCGACGCCCAGTCCAGATCCGCTTCCAGGCGTTGCAGCTCTTCCTCGCACTTATGCGCGGCCATGCGCCGGGACGCCGGGTCGGAGAGCGGGAACGCCACCTTCATCAGCCGGGCGGGAAACCGCAACGCGGCCACCTCCCGGCCGAATACCACGGGCATGCCAAGCAGTTCGGCGTAGCGCTCCGCGTGGGGCGGCGCGGCATAGGGCAACTCCAGGGTGGCGTCCTGAAGGCGGTCGTCGAGCAGATAGCGCAGCCCGCCGACCAGCGCGGCGGTGACCACTTCCAGGTAGGGCTCGCGAATGTCGCCCAGGGCGTAAGGTTCCGCCAGGCAAAATCGCACCCAGCGGTCTTCCAGGCTCAGGCGCGGCAGGCACAGACGGGTACGGGTGCGGAAATAGCGTTCCAGGAGCTCCAGGGCTTCGCCCAGGTCGGCGCTGCTGATCGCCGCGTAACCGAGCAGCCCGTGGGCGGTGACGGTGAGCTGGCGGCCCAGGGCCAGACCAATGGCCGGATCGCCGCTCAGATCGCGGGCCCCCGCCATGACCCGCCGGAACTGCTCGAAACGCAGTGCCGGCTCGGCGCTGTAGACCTCCGCCTGGGTCAGGCCCACGTGCGCCAGCAACCGGTCCGTGTCGAGACCGAATTCATGGACCAGCTCCACCAGATTGCGGACATAGTTGACCGGAATCGGCGTGCGGTCGCCGGCAAGGCTGGGAAATTCCGGGATCTGAACGCTCATGGCAAGGAGAATACACCTGTTCGCGGCTTTGTCCGAAAATGACAGGCGGCTGTCCGGCGCGGCTCTTCGCCGTCTTCCAGGCGGCGGCGAGAATGGCCCCCTGTTGAATCCCTTTATTGCCGTTCCCTTTCGGAGGCCACCATGAGCAACCCCCGAGGCTACCAGCGCACCTTCGGCGCCGACGACGCCCGAGCGATCCGCAATGCCATGAAACAGGACCTGGGACCGTCGGCGTTCCAAGCCCGCCCGTGGCGCGCGATCTGGTTCTTGCCCATGAGCCTGGTGATTGTCGGCGGTATCGCCGCGATTCTGACGCTGGGCCTGCCCTGGTGGGGCAATCTGCTGATCGCCGTGCTGGTGGGCCACACCCTGGGCTGCCAGGCGCTGCTCGCCCACGAAGTATTGCACGGCGCACTGGGCATGGGCCGGCGCCTGCAGAACCTGTTCGGCTGGATCGGCTTCGGGCCGATGATGATTCCACCGGAATTCTGGCGCCGCTGGCACAACGTGGCCCACCACGCCCACACCAATCTGGGCGACCGGGACCCGGACTCGTTCGGCACCGCCCACCGCTACGACAAACACCCCAAGCTGGCCAATTTCACCAAGCTGGCGCCGGGTTCGGGCACCTGGTACAGCTACTTTTTCCTGTTCTACTCTTTCATGTTCCACGCCCAGCTGGTGCTCTGGATGCAGACCCGCCGCCGCGAGGAATTCAAAGGCTTTGAACGCAAGAAGGCGATCCGCCAGGCGCTACTGTGCGGCGCCGCCTGGATCGTTCTGGCGGTAATGTCCGGGCCGCTGGCGCTGTTCACCGTGTTGGTCCCATTGATGATGGCCAACGCCCTGGGCCAGGGCTACATCCTGACCAACCACATGCTGCGGCCGCAGATGGACAACAACCACCCGGTGGACAATTCCATGAGCGTCCGTCAGCTGCGCTGGCTGGACCCGCTGCATTTCCATTTCAGCCACCATGTGGAACACCACCTGTTTCCAAAGATGGGCTCCGATCAGGCCCCCAAGGCGCGCGCCTGGCTGCGGCGGGAAATGCCGGACCGCTACGTCTGCCCCAGCCACGCCCGGGCTCTGGTGGCGCTGTACCAAACCCCGCGCGTGTATCAGGACGCCCACACGCTGGTGGATCCGCTGGACCGGTCACGGACCGTGGACGTAATGGCATTGCAGGGCGAGTTACGCTAGCCGATTTCCGCGTCGGTGAGGGGGCGCCAGGCGCCGGCGGGCAGACCCGGGTCCAGTTCAATCTCGCCCACCGCTTCGCGGTGCAGGGCGGTCACCCGGTTGCCCACCGCCGCCAGCATCCGTTTGACCTGATGGTAGCGGCCTTCGCTGATGGTCAGCAGCAGCGACCTGTCGCTCAGCGCCCGCGCTTCGGCGGGCCGGGTGGGCGCGGGGTCGTCGTGCAGCACCACCCCTTCGCGCAGCCGGTTCAGCTGGGTGTCGTCCAGCGGTTCGGCGGTGGTGACCCGGTAGCGCTTGGCGCAATGGTGACGCGGCGACATCAGGCGGTGGGCCCACTGCCCGTCGGTGGTGAGCAGCAACAAGCCGGTGGTGTCCCGGTCCAGGCGGCCGACAATGCGCAGGTCGCGACGCTGATCGGCGGGAATCAGGTCCATCACCGTGGGCAGGGCGTCCTGCAAGGCGCACACCCGGCCGGCCGGTTTGTGCAGCATTAAATAGCGCTCGCCGGGCAGCGCCAGCACCGCCCCGTGAAGGCGCACGCACTCGCCGGTTGCCACGCTGCTGTTGGCTTTGAGGCCGGTGCGCGCCAATCCGTCGTCGCCGGTCACCGTGACCGCGCCACCACGGATCAACGCCTTGGCCTGTTTGCGGCTCAGACCGGCGGCGTGGGCGACGAAAAAATCCAGCCGCGCCGGCCCGCTGGGCGAATCAGCCAAGCAGCAGGTCTCCTTCAATGGCAATAAAATCATCGGCGGCGCGCATCAACGCCGCCGCGGTGAGCGGCGCCACGCCGTAGACTTCCACCTGGCAGCCGTGCCGGGCACGGATGTGATCGGCCAGGATCGCGAAATCGCCGTCCCCGGACGCCAGCACCACCCGGTCCACGCTGGGCGCCTGCTCCATGATATCGATGGTGATACCCACGTCCCAGTCGCCCTTGGCGGAGCCGTCGGCGCGCTGCAGGAACGGCTTGAGCTTCACGTTGAAGCCGATGGCGCGAAGAATGTTCTGGAACTGACGCTGCTTCTCATCGCCGCGTTCCACCGCGTAGGCGTGGGCGGCAACCACTTGGCGGCCGCCGGTGGCGCGCGCCCAAAGCGCGTTGTAATCGACGTTGCGCTGATGGGCCTGGCGGGCGGTGTAGTAGAGGTTCTGCACGTCGGCGAAAACGGCCACGGTGGAAGTCATGGTCGGCGGGGCTCCTGAACATCGGGCTCGGCGGGGTCCGGCGGACGAATTTCGTCGGCGCCGAGGGCGCGATACTGCCCCGGCGCGAGCGAGGGGTCCAGCCGTATCGGACCGATCCGCTCCCGGTGCAGGGCCACCACCCGGTTGTCGAAGTGCCCGAACAGGCGCTTGATCTGGTGATAGAGGCCTTCGTACAGGGTTACCCGCGCCTCGCGCGCCGCCAGGATCTCCAGGCCGGCCGGGCGGGTCGTGCGGTCTTCATAGGGAAAATAGAGCCCGCGTTCGAACACGGCGGCGTAATCCGGCGTGATCGGGTCCTCGGTGCGCACCCGGTAGACCTTCGGCAGCTTGTGGCGCGGGTCGCTGAGACGCCGCGACCAGCGCCCGTCGTTGGTGAGCAGCATCAGTCCGGTGCTGTTGAAATCGAGCCGCCCGGCGAGATGCAGGTCGCTGGCGTCGGCGGGGTCCAGGTAGTCCAGCACCGTGCGATGGTGGCGGTCGCGGGTGGCGCTCACGCATCCTGCCGGCTTGTGCAACATCCAGTAGGCCGCGCGGCGCACGGTGAACGGCTCACCGTCCAGCGCCACCGGCGTGAAGGGCCCCACTTGGTGGCGGCCGTCCTGGACCACCCGCCCCTCCACGGTGACGCGGCCGGCGGCCAGCAACAGCCGCACGCCGCGCCGCCCCAGCCTTTTCCGCTGCCCCAGAAAGCGGTCCAGTCTCATCAAACACGGCTCCTAAAGGATGCGCTCCGGCTGCTATGATACGCGCTTCGTCCATCAGCCCCGCCGGAGTATCGATGTCGTCTCTTAACCCCCGCCAACAGGAAGCGGTGTTCTACACCGACGGTCCCCTGCTGGTGCTCGCGGGGGCGGGTTCGGGCAAGACCAGCGTGATTACCCGAAAAATCGCCTGGCTGATCGCCGAAAAGGGCGTGCCCTCCGGCCGCATCGCCGCGGTGACCTTCACCAACAAGGCGGCGCGGGAGATGAAGGAACGCGTGCAGAGCCTCACCGAGCGCGGCACCACCCGGGGGCTGATCGTCTCCACCTTCCACAACCTGGGCCTGCGCATCCTCAAACAGGAGTTGGCGGCCAGCGGTCTGCGGCGCGGTTTTTCGATCCTCGACCAGACCGACAGCAAGGAGATTCTCAAGGAAATCCTGCGCCAGGGCGAATCGGAAAAGGATCTGGCGGCGGTGGACGCGGTGCAAAAGCGCATCTCCGATTGGAAGAACGAACTGATCCTGCCCGAGGAGGCGGTCAGCCACGCCGACAACGACGACGCCCTGCGCGCCGCCATGGCCTACCAGGGCTACAACCGCATGCTGCGCGCTTGCAACGCGGTGGACTTCGACGACCTGATCCTGATGCCCGCGCAGCTTTTCCGCGAGCAGCCGCGTGTCCTGGAAAAATGGCGCCACCGCATTCAGTACCTGCTGGTGGACGAGTACCAGGACACCAACGGCGCCCAATACGAGCTGGTGCGCATGCTCACCCATCCGGAGGGACGCTTCACGGTGGTGGGCGACGACGACCAGTCGATTTACGCCTGGCGCGGGGCACGGCCGGAGAATCTGGCCCGACTGCAGGAAGACTGGCCGGACCTGAAAGTGGTCAAGCTGGAGCAGAACTACCGCTCCACCGGGCGCATTCTGAAAGCCGCCAATACGGTGATCGCCAACAACCCCCATGTGTTCGAAAAGAGCCTGTGGTCCGACTACGGCTACGGCGAGGCGATCCGCATCGCGGCGCTGCGCGACGAAGACGGGGAAACCGACTGGATCGCCGGGGATATCTTCCACCGGCGACTGCAGCGTGGCCTGCACTGGAAGGATTTCGCGGTGCTCTACCGCGGCAATTTCCAGTCACGGATTCTGGAGATGAAGCTGCAAGCGCTGCAGATCCCCTACAAGGTATCCGGCGGCACCAGCTTCTTCGCCCGTGGTGAGATCAAGGACCTGATGTGCTACCTGCGTCTGCTGGTAAACCCGGACGACGACAACGCCTTCCTGCGCGTGATCAACACGCCACGCCGGGAGATCGGCCCGGCCACGCTGGAGAAGCTGGCCGGCTGGGCCGCGCAGCGGGAACAGGGCCTCTACCATGTGTGCGACGACTTCGCGCTCGGCGAGGCGATGACCGGAAAAGCGGCGGACAAACTGCGTGCCTTCAAGACCTGGATGGATGAAAAGCGCCGCGCCTGCTTCGGCCACAACAGCCTGCAGGCGGTGAACGAGCTGATCACCGAGATGGACTACGAAAGCTGGGTGATGCAGAACGCCTCCAGCCCTCGCATTGGCGAAAAACGCATGGAAAACGTCTGGCAGCTGGTGCGTAACATCCAGCGCATGCTGGAAAAGCAGGAAGACGAGGAAGCCGGCGCCTCCGACCTGGAAGCGGTGATCAGCAAGCTGGTGCTGATGGACATGCTCGAGCAGCAGGACGAAGAGGACGATTCGGACCGGGTGCAACTGATGACCCTGCACGCCTCCAAGGGCCTGGAGTTCCCACACGTGTACATGATGGGCGTGGAGGAGGAACTGCTGCCGCACCGCGCCAGCATCGAGGAAGACAATATCGTCGAGGAGCGCCGCCTGATGTACGTGGGCATCACGCGCGCCCGCGAAAGCCTGGCGATCACCCAGGCACTGACCCGCAAACAGTACGGCGAGAAGGTGGACACCCTGGCCAGCCGCTTCCTGGAAGAGCTGCCGCTGGACGACCTTCAGTATATCGGCGAGGGATTCAAGAAAGACGAGGAGCAGGAGGACCAGGTGGCCGAGGCCAGCATCGCCAACCTCAAGGCCCTGCTGGAGTAACGCGGGACACCGGAGTTACTTGGCGCCGCTCTACTTGGCGCCACTCTCCTTGAGCATGTACAGCACCGTCGCTTCGATCTCGGCGTCGCTGCAATCGAAGCAGGTGCCGCGCGGCGGCATGCCGTTCTGACCCTCGATGGCGATACGCACCAGATGCGGGAAACCTTCTTCCTCGATCTCTTCCGACCAGATCAGACGGTGCTCCGGACCCACCATGGGGGCGCCGGCCATGCCGGTGCCATGGCAGTTCACGCAATATCGGCCATAGATGGCGGCGGGTTCGCGGGATGCGGTTTCGGCGGTGGCCGCGGCTTCCGAAGTGCCGGCTCCCGACCCGCCGTCGGGACCGTCCGCGTCACCACAGCCGACCAGCAGCAGGACCGGGAGAAGCAACCCACCGAGAAAGGTGGGAACCGGCAAGCGCATTACTGACTGTTATCCACGATGTATTCGACGGCGGCGGCAATTTCCTCTTCGGAGCAATTGGCGCACATGCCTTTGGCGGGCATCGCGTTGAAACCTTCGTAGGCGTGTTTGACCAGGGTGTCCATGCCCTTGTCGATGCGCGCGGCCCAGGCGCCGGAATCACCCATCTTCGGCGCGCCGGCGGCACCGGAATCGTGGCAGGCCGCGCAGCCGCTGCTGTAGACGGTGGCGCCATCGCGCGGCTCACCGGAGGCGGCGCCGGCATCGGCCATCTGGCTGCCGCAGTCTTCGCCTTCCACGCAGACGTTGCCCACCGGCTTGAGACGCTCGGCGGTGGCACGGTCGCTGAGAATGGAGCGCTCGCCCAGGGGGTAAGAAGACTTCTCTGCGGCGAGCGCGGCGTTGCCGGCGAAAACCGTGGCGAGAAGGACCAGGCTGGCGGTCAGCATTTTATTCACTATGACACCTCTGATAGCTATGACTTGCCCGGGGGCGGCGGAATTATACCCGTAGAAAACACCGGGAAAAAGGCGCCGTCGACGCCTGACGTGAAAACAGCTTAGCGCGGGGCGCTCATGGCGCCGTGAAAAGGGCCCCGCGAGGCGCTGTCTAGAGGCCGCCCACGTCGATGCGCGGCAGCGCCAGACGGAAGCAGCTGCCCTGGTCCTCAACACTCTCCACATGGATGGTGCCGCCGTGGCGCTCGGTGACCACCTTGACGAAGCGCAGGCCCAGCCCGGCACCACGGGTGCGCGACCCGCCGCTGCTGCTGGCACGGCTGAAGCGCTCGAACAGCTTGTCCTGGAAGGCCTCGGGAATCCCCACGCCCTGGTCTCGTACATCGCAGCAGACCTGACCGCCTTCGGCGTAAAGCCGCACCAGCACATTGCCGTTTTCGTGGCTGTATTTCACCGCGTTGGTCAGCAAATTAACCACCAGCCGCTCCAGCAACTCATTGTTGCCGCGCACCCAGACATCCTGATCGTGATCGTAGTCGAACCGCAGGGCGATGCCCCGGCTCTGGGCCTGAATCTGCACCTGATCGATGGCGGACTCCACCACGTCGAGCATGTCCTGCTCCACCATCTCCACGGACTCTTCCGCCTCGACCCGGGCCAATTGCAGGAACTGCTCGGCGATATTGAGGTTGCGCTGGGCGTAATGTTCCACGTTATCGAGGAAATCCCGCAGCCGCTCCCCGTCCTCGCCATGGCGCATCTTGCCGATCAGCGCCAGCACCGAAACCATCGGCGAGCGCAGGTCGTGGGAAAGAAAATCAAGCATTTCGGTACGCGTGCGCATGGCCTGCTTCACGTCGGAAATGTCCTTGAGGCTGACGATCAGCATGCGCCCGGGCTGATCACCGGCGTGCACCAGGATCATATCCAGGTACAGGTCCATGCCCCGCCGGTTGCGGCACTCTTTCTGGACCCGGCCGTCGGCGAGCACCTCCTGGAGGAGTTCCATCCAGTCGCGGTCACCGTGGAATTCCAGCTCGCGGCCGATGTCCGCCAGGCCCAGGGTATCCTGGCCGACACCCTCCAGGCTCAACAGGTAAGCCGCCTGGGGGTTGATGAACACGACCCCGCCGCAGGCATCGCAAATCAGCACCCCCTCGCTCATCTGCGCCAGGCCCACCTGGAAAAACCGGGTCAACGCCTGCTGCCGCTGCTCCTCGGAGCGTAACCGTTCGATGTGCTTCTCGATCACCTCGTAACGCGGGCCGCCACTGCGCCGGCGCGCCTCGGTGCGGGCCAGCATGGCGCGAATCCAATAATCGTAGGTATCCGCGTCGAGCCCCTGGCGCCAGGCCACCCACAGCTCGTACCGCTTGCCTTCGTGCCGGAACGGGTAGCGCCGTGCCAGCTGGCCCCGCCAGTCCACGGGTGCCAGCGCCTCGCCACCGGATACCGGGGCGCCACCGGGGATCTGCAGCCGCCAGGCGCGCACCGGCAGCACCTGGTCGAGCATGCGCAGCATGCGCGACATGGGCGCCGGTTCGGTCAAACGGCGGTTGAGATCGCTGTACTCGGCCAGCCGTGCCAGGGCGTTGCGCATGTACGCCATGGAGTATTCCAGGCGCCGCCAGGTCCACAGCGGATAGGCGACGATGGCGGACAGCAACGCCGCCGCCGGCGGAAACCAGAGATTGAACAGCGCCAGCAGGCCGTAGCAGATCGCCACGGTCAGGCCCAGCGACGCCATGACCAGGGGAATGCTCCAGCGCGGCAACACGAAGGGCAGCAGAAACGGGGCCAGCAGCGCCAGCAACAGGCTGACGAACAGCGCCGGCACCGTATCCAGCCGCTCGATAAGCTGATGGCGGCGTAACGCATCGAAAATATTGGCGTTGATCTCCACCCCGGCCATCAGTTCGCCCTGGCCGGCCATGGGGGTCGGCAGCATGTCACCGAGCCCGGCGGCGGTGGCGCCAATAAAGACGAACTGGCCTTCCACCAGCTGGTCGGGCACCCGGCCCTCCAGAAGATCCACCGCCGATACCTGAGGATAGGTGCCGGCGCCGCCGGCGAACGGGATATAGCGGGGATACTTGCGCACATTGGCCAGGCCGGCGAAAGCGCCCTCATTGCCCGCCGGGTAGATATCCGTGGAAATCAGACCCTCGCCTTCCAGCAAGGCCTGGGTAATGTGCGGCCACCAGGGCTGGCCGATGCCCGAGCGCATGAACACCGAGCGGGCCACGCCGTCGCCGTCCAGCTCCAGGTCCACATGCCCCAGCCCCTTGGCGGCACGGGCGAAGTCCGCGTGCGGCAACACTTCTATCAATTGCCCGCCGGAGCGCAACTGCTCCACATGAACCGGCAAATAGACATGGCCGGCGGCGCGAATGGCCTCCACCAGTGCCTGGTCGGATTCCGGCCGGCCGCGATCCGGTTCCGACAGAATCAGATCCATCAGCACCGCCCGGGCGCCCTGCTCTTCCAACTGATTGATAATCTGTGCGTGAATGCGCCGGTCCCATGGCCAACGGCCCACCTCGCGAAGGCTGTACTCATCAATGCCGACGATAAGCACGTCCCCGGACGGCTCCATGGGCAGCCATTGCATGAGATTGTCGTAGACATAGCGGTTGAAGAACGACAAGCCACCGCTGATGGAGAGCAGCACGCATAGCCCGGCGACCACCAGAAGCACGGACAGGTGTTCGACCAGATAGCGTCGCTGCTCGGAGCCGAGTTTCGCCATGAAATCCTAATAACGTCAGTAATAGTGCGGCCGACACAGTGCCCAGGATCACCGTGGTCGACCCAACGTAGCGTAACGGTACCACCGGGCGTTTACAGCCGGAACAGGGTTTTTTTTGAAAAGCGCGATTACACCATGGGAGGGCACCCGATTTCGGGCATGGGGCCGCTGCCACGGGGCACGGGGAGTTTACCGGCGATAGGGAGCTACAACGGCGAGCCGGCCGTCCGAACGGGCGTCCGGAACGGCCCCGCGTCGATCAATCGTCGATCGGTTCCAGGCGATAACCGTGCTGGTAGACCGTCTTGATGCGATACCCCCGCTCCGGGCGGATCTGCAAACTACGACGAATGCGGCTGATGTGCACGTCCACGGTGCGGGATTCGATCGGGGTCATGATGCCCCAGACCTTCTCCAGCAGGTGGGCTCGGGACATCAGCTTCCCGACGTTCTGGAACAAATAGCAAGCGAGCTCGTAATCCTTATCGGTGAGCTTGACCGGCTCCTCGTCCAGGCAAATCTGGCGGCGACCACGATCGATCGTCCAGGGTCCCACGGTCATCATTCCTTGATCATCCATGTCAGCGACACCCGCCCGGCGCCCGAGCGCGGTGAGGCGGGCCAGCAATTCCGCTTGTTTCACAGGCTTAACCATATAGTCATCGGCGCCCTGACTGAGCGCGCCGACAATCGACGACTCGTCATCACGCTGAGTGGCGAACAGCACCGGCGTTTTATTACCGCTGGCCCGCACTTCCCCGAGCACCGCGTAACCGCTCATGTCGGGAACTTCCCAGTCAAGCACCAGTAAATCGAAGGTGTCTCTGCGCAGCAAACTCATGAACTCACGGCCGCTGGAGAGATGCATGCAGGTGTGCCCCGCCTCGCGCAGCCAGTGAGTGACCAGCTCGGCCTGGGCGTGATCGTCTTCCAAATAAGCAATACGCACCGTTTCTACTCCATCCAATACCGCTGAAGCGTACCCAATCCGTGTTTGGATCGCGGGAAAAGATTGTAAAATGGCCGGCGCCCCGCAGCCATCAACCGCCCTGCGTGGAAAGCTTCAGCCCCACCACGCCAACGATGATCAACGCCAGAAAACCCAGACGTGCCACGCCCAGCGGATCCTGAAAAAGCACCACGCCCAGCAAGGTAATGCCGACCGCTCCGAGCCCGGTCCAGACCGCGTAGGCGGTACCCACCGGAATACCCCGCATGGCGAACGACAGCGCCAGCATATTGAGCGCCGTGAGCACCAACGAGGCCCCGATGGACGCCGGTCCCGGCTGCATTTGTATCCACTTCAAGCTCATCGCCCAGGCGATTTCCACCGCCACCGCCGCCAACAGGACCCACCAGTACGGATTCATTGCTCCAACTCCCGACAAAAAACGGGCTCGTGTCGCGGAAGGCCCTGCCGGAAACCCGTAAGAGACAGACCCCTCAACCGCCCGGGGAACGAAGCGGCGGCGGCATTATACGCAGCCGGGGCCGCCACGCCCAACGCGGCGGTGGCCGCGCGGAGCATGGACGCCGCCCATCCAAACGGCTATCATGCGCCTCCCGAATCGGCACGCCGCCCATGAAAAGCGCCGTGCCGTCAGGACCGCACAAGTTTTGCGCCCGTAGCTCAGCTGGGCGGAGCCGGATCAGCGAAAGCACTGCTTTCGCCCGGCGGAGCGCTCCTTGCCATGCAGGGCAAGGAGCCGGACCCGGCAACGCCGGGGAGCGTTAACGGCGCACCGCGCCGTCAGGCCGTCACGCACCAAACAACGCAGGACGGCCACCAACAAGTTTTGCGCCCGTAGCTCAGCTGGATAGAGCGTTGCCCTCCGGAGGCAAAGGTCAGAGGTTCGAATCCTCTCGGGCGTGCCAAATAAAAAGGCCCATCCCCGCGCGGGGGTGGGCCTTTTTATTTGGCACGCCCGTCGGATCGACCTCTCCAGGTTCGACCAACTCGCTCGTGGGGCGAGTTGGCGACGAGCGGCCAAAGGACGCGAAGCCCCGCAGGGGTCGAAACGGCCAAAAGCCGTTTCGATCAATCCTCACGGAAACGTCCCAAAACACATCCGCAAACACTCCGTCCCCTCACCTCTCCCCCAATATCTGCAACAATGAAACCCACCTGACCCATACCCAGTAAAAGGCAGCCCCATGTTCCGACGTACCAAAATCGTCGCCACCCTCGGCCCGGCCTCCTCCGACGCCGACCTTCTGGCCCAACTGATCGACGCCGGCGTCAACGTCTTCCGCCTTAATTTCTCCCACGGCAGCGCCGACGATCACCGCGCCGTGGCCGCCCGCATCCGCGAACAAGCCGATGCGCAGGCTCGCAACGTGGCGATTCTGGCCGATCTGCAGGGCCCCAAGATTCGCATCGCCCGGTTCCGCGATGGCCCGGTAATGCTGAAACCCGGCCAACCCTTCGTCATCGACACGGCCCTGGACAAGGAGGTCGGGGACAGCGGCCAGGTAGGGACGGATTACGCCGGACTCGCCGAGGATTGCCGCCCTGGCGACACCCTGCTGCTGAACGATGGCTTGCTCGCGTTGCGCGTCGAGAACGTCGCCGGCAGCCGGGTCGAGTGCCGGGTCCAGGTAGGCGGCGAGCTGTCCAACAACAAGGGCATCAACCGCCAGGGCGGCGGGCTCAACGCCCAGGCACTCACCGATAAGGACCGCGAGGACATCAAGCTCGCGGCCTCTCTGGAAGTGGATTTCCTGGCGCTGTCGTTCCCCCGCCACGCCGACGACATTCATCAGGCCCGCGCCCTGTACCACGAGGCCGGCGGCCAGGGAGACATGGTCGCCAAGATCGAACGGGCCGAAGCGGTCGCCGACCCGACGGTGCTGGACCACATTATTCTCGCCGCGGACGGCGTCATGGTGGCGCGCGGCGACCTGGCCGTGGAAATCGGCGACGCCGAACTGGTGGGCGTCCAGAAACACATTATCCGTCGCGCGCGAGCGCTGGACCGGTTCGTGATCACCGCCACGCAGATGATGGAATCCATGATTCACAGCCCGCAGCCCACCCGCGCGGAGGTGTCCGACGTGGCCAACGCGGTGCTCGACGGCACCGACGCCGTGATGCTGTCGGCGGAAACCGCGGTGGGCGACTATCCGGTGGCCACGGTGGCGGCCATGGACCGCATCATCCTGGGCGCCGAACGGACCTATCAGAGCCGGCCCAGCGAGGACCGGCCCGAGCAGGGGATGAGCCATAACGACGAGGCCATCGCCCGCGCCGCCATGCACGTGGCGAACCACCTGAACGGCGTAAAGGCGATCATCGCCATGACCGAGACCGGCACCACCGCGCGTCTGATGTCGCGGGTCCGCTCCGGCATGCCGATCTTCGCCTTTACGCCGGACCCGCGCACCCGCCGCCGGGTGGCGATTTATCGAGGCGTGGAGCCCCAGCACTTCGAGATGGCCAGCGATCCGGGCCAGGTCAATCGGGACGCCACCGATCAGCTTCAGCGGCTGGGCCTGGTGGAAAACGGCGATCGCCTGATCCTCACCAAAGGCGATGCGGTGCGCGTCGGCGGCGGGACCAACACACTCAAGATCCTCACGGTGGGCGAGGCCGGCGGCTGACCGGCCCTGCGAAAGCCCTCTTTATCAGCCGACACACTGACACAAATACGGAATAGTATCGGGAGAGACCATGGAAACCCCTACCTTTAATACCCTTGAGATCACCGTCGATGACGGCATCGCCACGATCTATCTGAACCGCCCGGATCGCATGAACGCCTTTACCCGGGAAATGAAGGACGAGCTGCTCGCCGCCTTTGATTACACCGATTCCGACGACGCGGTGCGCGCGGTGATCGTCACCGGCAACGGCCGCGCCTTCTGCGCCGGCGCCGACTTGTCCTCCGGCGGCGACACCTTCGACTACAAGAAGCGCGGCGGCGAAGGCGCCAACCCGGACGACGCCCACCGCGACGGCGGCGGCCAGGTGGCCCTGCGCATCCACCGCAGCCTCAAGCCGGTGATCGGCGCGATCAACGGCGCCGCCGTGGGCGTCGGCGTCACCATGCAGTTGCCCATGGACGTGCGCATGGCTTCCGAGAACGCCAAGTTCGGCTTCGTGTTCTCGCGCCGGGGCATCGTCAATGAAGCGGCGTCATCCTGGTTTCTGAGCCGGGTGGTGGGCATCTCCTCGGCGCTGGAGTGGTGCTTCTCCGGGCGCGTGTTCAGCGCGGCGGAAGCCAAGGAGCGTGGGCTGGTGCGCTCGGTGCACGCACCGGACGAACTCTACCCGGCGGCGCTGGCACTAGCGAAGGAGTTCGCCGACCAGACCGCGCCGGTGTCGGTGGCGATGATCCGTCAGATGATCTGGCGCATGGCCGGTGCCGAGCACCCCATGGAAGCGCACAAACTCGACAGCCGGGCGATGAAGTCACGGGGCGGCTCCGCCGATGTGCGCGAAGGCGTGGAATCGTTTCTGCAGAAAAGAGCCGCCGTGTTCCCCGACAAGGTGTCCGAGGACCTGCCCGATTTCTTCGACTGGCAGGGCGAGCCGCCTTTCGAGTAAGGCGGCACCCGGCCGGGGCGGCGCGCAGGGACATATCTTGCAACACTTTCGACTTGCCAGAGAAAGGGCGTCCGCCCCCGGTCAACCCCTTCGATATTAGTGAACATCCGTTCCTTTCCTGAAAAATGGAACAGCGGGCTGTGACCTGTTCCATTTTTCGAAAACGCGGATGCCGCTACTATTAAAGATTCAGGCGCCCTAAACAGCCCGTACATACCAACCGGTATTTTTGTTTACATTAAAAAGCCGGGGCGCCCCATTAACTAATTTACCAGTGTTCACATTGCCGGCCGGATTTATCCCCCATCGCTGAAAATAAACCACATACCAATGGGTATTTTGGCGTTTTACAGTATTGCGTCTGTGACAAGAGGGGTTCTAAGATAGTTCGTGACAACCGGGTGAATGGCTGATTTTTCAGGTATTCGCCGAAAGTCTAGTGGACTCTTTCTTCGTAAAGGTGTCCGCTCGGGAGACGATGCCCTGGGAAGGGCATATAAGAGGGCTTCATCAATCACCGTTAAAAAACCGGGTTTGTCACCCTGGGCGGCGGGACCGGTGACGGATGACCGGGACGGGCCCTCAAATACCAATAAACTTCGAAGAAAACAGGACAAAAACAATGGCACTTAAGTGGACCCAATCCAAACTGACCAAAGCCATCGGCTTGGCTTCCGTTGTTGGCGCGGCCAGCGCGCTGTCACCCGCGGCCCAGGCTCTGAAAACCGATTTCGGCGTTGAATACCGCGCCACTGGCTTTTACGCCCAATCCGGCGCTTTCGATGTTGCCGGTGATCCGCGCAACGACAACGACAATGGTTTCGCCCACCTGATTCGCGTAAAGAGCGATTTCCTGGACGAAGACACCGGCATCTCCCTGCACACCAGTGTGGAGTTGGCCGGGGATCGCTGGGTAGGCGATCAGCGAGGCTATACCGGCGCCGGAGCGAACGCTTTTAACGCCAACAACAAAGGCGACAACGTGCGCCTAGATCTGGGCTACGTACAAATACCTTTCGGTCACACCGTAGTTCGCGTCGGCCGTCAAGCCACCAGCTACAGCAACTGCTTTCTGGTCTGTGACGACCGCCGTGACCGCGTCCTGTTGATCCAACCGTTCAGCAAGACCTTCCAGGTTCTGGCCATCTATGACCGCCGTCGCGACCTGGACACGTTTGAAAACACTGACAACGGTGACCAGTTTGTCTTCGGTTTCGTGAGCAAGCCCATGGGCCTGGACATTAGTGCTTTGTACATCAAATACTTAAAAAACTATGAGGGCGATATTACTCAGGCGACAAACACCTCTGGCCCTTACGCAGTTAGTGGTGCCGATCTGTTTTCAGGCTATATCTCCGGTAATATCGGCGAAGTCGCGAAAGCAACCGTGGGCGCCAACTACTTCACCAATGGCAAGGTTACTACTCCGGCGAATAATGGCCAGTTTGTAACCGAAGATGCCCTCTCCCAGTACATTCGTTTGGAAGGCTCCGTAGGGGTAATGGATTGGGGTGTACAATATGTTGGCGCTCAGGATGGCGGCTACATCTCCCCCGGTTTCGACACGTACTCCAGCCTGATCCAAAACAACCCGGAGAGCACCGCTAACCCGACCAGCCTTTACACCATGGCGCAGAGTTACGGTGTCGAAGGTTACGATGAGTCCGTGCTCGCCGGCAAACTGACCTGGAACGTAACCCCGAAACTCGCCATCACCGGCGCCGTGGGCCAGCTGGACATCGACAACCCGGCCCCCCCGGGCGGCAACAACAGCGTCAGCGACGAAAGCACTTTCTACGACCTGCAGCTGAGCTACCAGGTGAACAAGACTCTGCGCACTTGGGTAACCTACGGCATTCTGGAAGAGAACGAAGCGGGCGCTCTGTCCGGCAACACGCTGCTGGGCGCTCTGCCCAGTGCTGACTTCTCCCAGGACGACGTACAAGCCGCCAGCGTTAACCTGGCTGTGAGCTTCTAAGCAACAGGTCCACTTAGTACCACTTAGTGTGTACCACTTCGGAACCGGGACAGTGCAAGCTGCCCCGGTTTCGTCGTTTTTAAAAGCCTGAAACGGCGCTGGACAAGCCCACCGAGGGTTGCGCACACTCTTTCTTCATTGTTACGTATCCGGAACCACCGCCATGACTCAAATCATTCCCCGGCGCGCGCTGATCGCCGCGCTGATCGCCGGCCCGCTGGCCGTCGGCACCCTGGCCGGCTGTGCCACCCAGGGCATGACCACCGAAGACACCACCGCTCTGGTGGACTCGGAGGCCGCGTTCGATAACGATAAACCCAACTGGCAAACCCCGTTCTGGGAGCGCTGGGCCGAGAACGCCAGCGCCGGCAAATCGGAGCGCCCCGACACCACCGATGGCGAAGCGCCGCTGGCCAATATCGGCCTGGTGCTGTCGCCCTCCATCAGCGACGGCGAAGCCCTGATCAGCACGCTTTACAGCGACGCCTCCGAACAGGGGCTGCGCCCGCTGCCCGGCGGCCTGGTTGCCGAGACACTGGACAGCGCCGCGCCTTGCCAGCAGGACACCGCCGCGGAAGCGTGCCTGGCCAGCCTGGCGGCTTATCCCGGGGTTCGCATGCTGGTGGAAATATCGCCGGCACAGGACGGTAACGGGCTCAGCGCCGAGCTGCACGACACCAGCCTCAATGCCCACTACCGCATCGACCGCTTCGCCAACAGTGAAGCCGGTGCCGACGCGCTCATGGACGAGATCAACCGGCGCGTGGCCATGGCCCCCTGGTCCAGCCGCGTCTTCCAGGGCGAGGACGGCGGCCTGTATATCAGTGCCAGCCGCGTTAACGGTCTGAATCAGGGCCAGCGGCTGGACGTGCGGGAGCCGGGCAAGGCGGTACGCGCGCCCTCCGGCCAGGTGGTGGCGTTCCGCCCCGGGCAAAGCGTGGGGCGGGTGGAAATCGTGGAGTTCGTCGGCGACTACCTGGCGGTGGTGAAGACGGTGTCCGGCCAGACGCCGGACGACCGTCATTGGATCACGCTGCCCGCCAGTCAGTAGCAGGCACGAAGGTCAGCGCCGGGGCAGGCGGTACAGCCCGGCGTCGCGGTCGGCGGTGAAGAACAGATCCCCGTTGGCCGCTTCCACCACGTCGTTGAACACCCCGGTGGGCGGCAGCCCCTCCAGCGCCGGCAGCCCCACCGGCAGGTCCTCGGCCAGCGTGCGGGTGGCGCCGTCCACCGGATCAATCTCCAGCAGGCGCTGCTTGCCCACTTCCATCACCAGCAGCTTACCGGCCGCGCTGACACTGATGCCTTCCGGCATCGCCAGGCCGTCACGGACCCGCCGCTTGGACCAGTCCGCCGGGTTCACCGCCCACACCGAACCGCCCGCCGTGGTCACGAACAGGGTTGAGCGGTCCGCGTTGAACGCCATGCCCGCCGGACCGGCCAGCGCCACCACCACCGCTTCCCGCTGCTCGCCCTGCTCACCGCTGACACGCAGCAGACGGCCGGTGGCCAGCTCCGCCACCAGCAGGCTGCCATCGGCCAGCTGCACGGCGTCGTGGGGCGCCTGGAAGTCGTGGAAACCGTGGGTCATTCCACCGCTGGCGCGGTCGAACACCTGCACCGTGCCGGTGGCCCAACTGGTCAGCACCACCACGTGCTCGTCCGCCCAGGCGTTGAGCGGGTACTCCAGATGGGACGCCCACATGCGGCCCTCTTCGCGGATGTCGCCGCTGCCGGTGTCCATCACCCGGTAGGCGAAGGTGTCGGCGATATGCAGCTGGTCGCCGACCATCGCCAGACCGGAGGGCGCGGCCAGACGGGTGCGCACCAGGTCACGGACCCGGCCGTCGGCCAGATCCACTTCCTGGATGCTGTTATCAGCCATATTGGATACGTAAATCAGGCCCGCTTTTTTATCGATGGCCAGGTTGTCCAGCGACGGGCTGAGCTGCGCGACACGGACCTTTTCAGAACGGCCCGGAGTCACCCGTAACAGTTCGCCGGTGGCGCTGTCGACCACGTACAGGCGCCCCTGGCCGTCGAAGTTCACCGCCGCCGGTATCCGGAAGCCGTCGGCGACGGTGTCCATCTCACCGCTCTCCACATTGACGCGCACCACCTCGCCCTTGAACCAGAGCGGGCCGTACAGGTGGCCGTCGGGGCCGAACTCGAAGCCATTGAGCCCGCCCATGCCCTCGATGATCTTGCGCGGCGGCTGTTCACCGCTGCGGTCGATTTCGTAGAGCGCGTCGCCCATGAACACCTGGGTGGCGAACAGGCGGCCGTCATCGGTGTAGGCGAGGGAATTAAGGCCGGGTAAGCCGCTGGCCACGGTGCGGATCTCACCGGCCGCGTTACGGATACGCAGCTCGCCGACCAGATAGGCGGTCCAGGCGACTTCGCCGTCGGGCCCGAACGCCACGTCATCGGCCATGCCCGTCGGTGGCCCCACGAACGGGCTGACCGCGCCGCTCTCCCGGTCCACCAGGGACAACGACTGCCCCACCACGCTGCCGGCCAGCAGCCGGCCCTGGGGGTCGATGCCCAGGCCGTGCACGCCCAGGTAGGGCAACGGCCCCTCGACGACGACCGGTTCACCGTATTCCGCTTCCGGCGGCGGCGGTGGCGTGGTGCTGCAGGCGGCGGCGCCCAGCAGCAGCGCGGTCAGCGACAGCCAGCGGTATGTTCTGAGATGGTCCATGTACGCTCTCCCTGGTTGTTATCGATGTTGTCGATCCAGATTAGCGCAGCGCATCCAGACGGGCGAGCCATCGTTGGCCCCGGTTCGAGGCCAGGCCGTCCGCCCAACGGGTGGTTTCGGGAAGCCGATAACGGGTGGTGCAGGCCATCACCAGTTCCAGCGCCGTGGCCAGATCGGTGCGGTGGCCCGGGGACACGATCAGCGGCCGGGTGCTGACACGGGTGCGCAGGACGGCACCCAGGGTGTCGCCGGCGCGGTCCAGCAGCGGTGTCCATTCGCCGCGCCCCTCCGGCACCTCGCCGTGGCGGCCGGTGAGGCGCTTCTTGGCGACTCCCACCGTGGGCAGCCCGGTCAGCACGCCCAGGTGCGCGGCGATACCCAGCCGGCGCGGGTGGGCGATACCGTGGCCATCGCAAAGCAGCACATCCGGCCCCACCCGAAGCTGTTCCAGCGCGCGCAGGATCACCGGACATTCGCGGAACGACAGCAGCCCGGGCACATACGGAAAGGCCACCGGAAGTCGCGCCAGGGCGTAATCAAGCGGCTCCAGGGTGCGGTAATCCAGCACCACAATGGCGGCACGGGCGGTGTCGGCGTTCTCGAACCCCACATCGACGCCGGCAACCGTGCGCACCGGCGGCAAATCGTCGCTCAGCCTGACCTGCGTCGCGGTGTCCCGCTGTATGCGCCGGGCCCGCGACGCGTCCATGTCGGCCCATTGTTGCTGCAGTTGCTGCGCGGTAACCATTCAACCTCTGCCTTCGTCCTTGCGAACCTGTTCCGTGCTCTTATCCAGCGCCGCCACAACGGCCGGCGACAACGGGGCATCAAACATCGCCGCCCCGGTGGCGATCAAATCTTCAATACGCACACGCGCGTCGTCGTAGCGGAACGCGGAACCTTGAGCGTGCTGAATCTGCTCCAGCGCGGCCAGGCCATTAACCTGCATATCCATGACGCTTATAAAGCGTTGATCGACAATCTGCACGGGCATGTAGGGTTTACAGTCGCGCAGGGCGGCAAGACAAGCCTCCAGCCCCAACCCGTAAAGACCACGAAACTGGCGCCAGACAGCACGGTCCACGCGTAGCTGTATCAAAAAGCGCATGTAATGACCTGGGGAAGAGCCGTCGAGAAGCAACTCGGCCAGCGGCATGAGACAACAACGGGATATCTGCTCAGTGCTCAACGGCATGCCGTTGCTTGCCGCCAGTGCCTGATCAAGCATTTCGGTTCGGCGTGCGTCCACTGGCGCGGAGCGCAGTTGCAACACCGACTCCACGATCGCCTCGCGGGAACCGAAATGATAGTGGATGACGGACTCGTTTCTCTGCCCGGCCTGCTCACGAATCTCACGCAACGTGGCGCCTTGCAAACCCTTTACCGCGAACACCTGCTCCGCCGCCAGCGTCAGCTCAAGGCGGGTCCCCTTAAGCGCCCGGCTTTTACTCTTGGAGTTTCGTATCTCGGTCCTCGCTGTCATGGCTCCGGCCTTCCACGTCATTTAATGGCTGAATATTAGCAGCTCAGGGAGCAGCAAGCAGGCCCGCCATGGCGCGCCACCACTGCGCCATGGCCACCGGCTCGCGGCCGGGGGCGCCGGCGGCGTGCCCGTAGTCGGAGTCGAGCACCTCAACCCGGGCGCCGGCGATCAGCGACGCCTCTTGGCGGGCGTCCTCGACGGTGAAGTACAGATCGGTCCGCGACGGCATGATCAGGGTGCGCGCGCGGATCGCTTCCAGGGCGTTGTCGCCGGGATCGGCGCTTTCCCAGGCGTGCATCACCGCGAGCAAATCATTGGCATCCTGGGCCAGATGGTCCTGCTCCCAGAAGCGCAGCAGCGCGTCGATATCGGCGAACCCCAGATTCCGGTACAGGCCGCGCCGGAAGAACGCCTGGCTGTAGGCCCAGCCGGCGTAGACCCGGGCAAACGCCTTGAGCCCGGCCTCCGGCGCGCGCTGATAATCACCGCCGTTGTACACCGGGTCCGCCGTCAAGGCGCTGCGCACGCCGTCGAGAAACACCCGGTTGTGGGGCCAGCAGCGGGCGGTGGCGCACACCGGCAGCAGGCGCCGCACCCGCCGCGGATGCCGCGCCGCCCACAGATAGGACTGCATGCCGCCCATGGACCAGCCGGTGGCCAGGGCAATGTCCACGTCGCCGAACCAGGCCTGCAACGCCCGGCGCTGGGCCTCCACATTGTCGTCCAGAGTCACGGCGGGAAAACGATGCCCCGCCTGTGACGGGTGGCACCGGCTCGGCGAGCTGGCGCGCCCGTTGCCGAACATATCAAACAGCACCACGCAGTAGTCGCCGCCGGCCAGCGGGCCGCCCGCACCAACAAGGGGCAGGCTGCCCTCATAAGTGCCACCGTAGTAGCAGGGAACGATCACCAGGTTGTCCCGGCGCGCGTTCAACGCACCGATCTGGTAGCCGGTCAGCACGGCATCGCGCAGCACACCGCCTTTTTTAAGCGGCAGATCGCCCAGTCGAATCTCTCTGCTAAACCCTTGTTTCTGAACCACTGTTTCTCTCCTTGCAGGCCGGATCGAACAGGCCGGGAAGGCCGCGCGTCCGAAATTATATATACAGGCTGGCATGTATATTGAATGAAGGAATCGTGCCAAGGCGCACCCTGAGCGCCCAGCGACGGAACCGACAGGAGATAAACCGATGAATGCGTACCAACCCGTTGAATCCCTGCGCCAGGATCTGGCGGAAAAAGGCGTGAAGTACGCCATGGCCAGCTACGTGGATATCCACGGCGCCATTAAGGGCAAGTTCGTGCCGCTCAACCACCTGGACCGTATGATGAAGGGTTCGGAACTGTACACCGGCGCCGCCCTGGACGGTGTGCCCCAGGACATCAACGACGACGAAGTGGCGGCCATGCCCGACGCGGCCAGCGCCACCCAGTGCACCTGGAACCGTCAGCTCGCCTGGTTCGCCAGCGACCTGCACCTGAACGGCGAGCCGTTCCAGGCCTGCTCCCGGCATATTCTCAAACGCCAGCTGGCGGCCGCCGCCGAGCTGGGCTTCAGCTTCAACCTGGGCATCGAGACCGAGTTCTTTCTGTTCAAGGACACCGAGGACGGCGGCTTCGCGCCGATCAGCGACCGTGATGTGCTCGACAAGCCCTGCTACGACCCCAGCGTCCTGATGGACAACCTGCCGATCATCGACGAGATCGTGGAAGCCATGAACGAACAGGGCTGGGACGTTTACTCCTTCGACCACGAGGACGCCAACGGTCAGTTCGAGACCGACTTCATGTTCACCGACGCGCTCAACATGGCCGACCGTCTGGTGTACTTCCGCATGATGGCCAACGAAATCGCGCGCAAGCATGGCGCTTTCGCCAGCTTCATGGCCAAACCGTTCGCCGACCGCACCGGCAGCGGCGCGCACTTCAACATGTCCCTGGCCGACCTGGATAGCGGCAAGAACCTGTTCGAGCCCGACGGCGATGACCCACACCAATGCGGGGTGTCGCCGCTGGCCTACCACTTTATCGCCGGCGTGCTTAAACACGCGCGCGCCATCTGCGCGGTGATCGCGCCCACCGTGAACAGCTACAAGCGTCTGGTACAGCGGGGTGCCATGTCCGGCTCCACCTGGGCACCGGTGTACTGCTGCTACGGCAATAACAACCGTACCAACATGCTTCGCATTCCGTCCCAGGGCGGCCGCGTGGAATGCCGCGCCCCGGACATCAGCGGCAACCCCTATCTGGGCGCGGCGATGATGCTGGCCGCCGGACTGGAAGGTATTCGCGAAAAACTGGAGCCGGGCGAACCGCATCGGGAAAACATGAACGACCACAGCCTCGCCGAGATCAAGGCGATGGGTATCGAGATGCTGCCGCGCACCCTCGGCGAAGCGGTCGACGCCTTCGAAGCGGATCCGCTGTCCCGGGACGTGTTCGGCGACCTGATGTTCGACAGCTTTATCGACTTCAAACGCTCCGAGTGGGAGCAATACCACAACCTGGTTTCCGACTGGGAAGTGAAACGTTACCTGAAAATGTTCTGATCCGACCGCACAGGAGAACACCATGACGTTAATCAAACGCACGCTTCAATGGACCGGTGCCATGGCCCTGGCCGGCGCGATGTCCGTTTCTTTCCTGGCACCGTCCACGGCGCTGGCCGAGGAACGTGACAGCTTTAAGCTGGCCTGGACCATCTACGCCGGGTGGATGCCCTGGAAGTACGCCGACGAGTCCGGGATCATGGATAAGTGGGCCGACAAATACGACATCGATGTGGAAATCACCCAAATCAACGATTACATCGAATCCATCAACCAGTTCACCGCCGGCCAGTACGACGCGGTTACCCTGACCAGCATGGATGCCTTGTCGATCCCCGCCGCCGGTGGTGTCGATTCCACCGCCCTGTTGATCGGCGACTATTCCAACGGTAACGATGGTCTGGTGATGAAGGATCCGGACGGCGGCGTGGCCTCGCTGAAAGGCGAAACCATCAACCTGGTGGAGCTGTCGGTCTCCCACTACCTGCTGGCCCGGGCACTGGAAGAGCAAGGCCTCAGCGAGCGGGACGTGAACATCGTCAATACCTCGGACGCGGATATCGTGGCCGCGTTCAGCAGCGACGATGTGCGCAACATCGTCACCTGGAACCCACTGCTCACTGAAGCCGCCGCCATGCCCGGTGCGAAGATCGTCTTCGACTCCAGTCAGATTCCCGGCCACATCAAGGATCTGACTCTGGTCAATACCGAAACGCTCGAGGACAACCCCAAGTTGGGCAAAGCGTTAACCGGCGCCTGGTATGAAGTGATGGCGATTCTGGAGAGCGACACCCAGAAAGGAGAGGACGCCCGCGCGTTTCTCGGCCAGGCGTCCGGCACCGACCAGAAAGGTTACGAAGACCAACTCGCCGGGATGAAGATGTTCTGGGAGCCGGACTCCGCCGTGACCTTCGCCAACAGCGAAGAAGCGTTCCAGGCCATGGACGATGTACGGCAGTTTTCCTTTAAGCATGGCTTGCTGGGCGAAGGCGCGCCGAGTGCCGACTTTATCGGCATCGCCTTCCCGGGCGGCAAGGTGCTGGGTGATACGAGCAATATCAAACTCCGCTTTGACACCACTTACATGCAGATGGCCGACGACGGCGAACTGTAACACCCACACGCACAGGGAGGCCGGCCGCCACGTTTCGCTTGCGCGTGGCGGCCGCGTTATCGATGAGACGAACAAAAGAAGACGCTGAAAAAACCCGCCGGAAAATCGTCGAAGTCGCGTTGCAGCTTTTCAGCAGCAACGGCTACACCAATACTACCCTGGCCAAGATCGCCACCGAGGCCGGTTTCAGCCGCGGGCCGATCTACTGGCACTTCAACAATAAGGATGAGTTGTTCGAGGAGGTGCTGTCATTCTCGCAACAGCCGCTGGCCGACCTGATCAACAAGGCACGCGGTGAACTGGAACAACCACTGAGCGCCATTCATGAGTTCGCCGAACAATGGCTGCGCCTGTTGGTGGACAACCGCTGGCACCGGCAGTCGTTCGAAATTCTGCTTAATAAAACCGAACTTACCTCGACCATGGAACGCACCCTCAAACGGGAGCGCAAGCTCACCCGGGACGTGGTCTCGGTACTCACCAACCTGGTCATGCAGGCCCAGCAACAGCAGCTCATCAGTCACCGCCACGGCGCCGACGAGCTGGGTTTGCTGTGCTACACCTATCTGATGGGCATCACCCAGACCTGGTTGTTCTCGCCTCGCCTGTTCAAGCTGGAACGGGAAATTCCGTTCTTCCTCGACCGTCTCGACCGCCTGCTACAGGACTGACCCGGCGCCGGCCGATCCTGATGACAACCTTGGTGCCGCACCTTCCCAGAGTGGATGGGGCTCGGCTTGACGCAGACGGCGGGCGCGCAAACGGTCCACCAGAATCAGGCTGGCGGCGATCGCCAGCAACGAACCGTTGACCAGCAGTCGGTCCGGATCCAGCCAGGACGCAAACCCTTCGATGGCACCCTGCAGCACCGGCACCAGCACATAGAGCGCGGCACACAGCGGCAGCCATACCCGCGCCGTGGTCAACGGCGGGAAGCGGAACGCGCTCAGCACCGCCACCAGCAGGGTGGCGACGAAGGCGGCCTTTTCCGCCACCACGGTGGTGCCTGGCCAGGGTGAGTACATGGCCAGTTTATTGGCCATGAAAGACAGCGCGATACCGGCCATGACACCGAAGGTTACGCCCAGGGTAAGGCGCAACATGACGGCCGCCGCCCGGCTCGGGCCCTGGCGGTCGGTACGCCGCTCGCTCCACATGATGTTGCCGGAGACGAACAGCAGGCAGCCCAACAAACCGAGCACGAAATACAACAGACGCACGAACAACCCGCCATAGTCACCGAAATGCAGCGAATAGACCGGCGACAGCAGGAAATGATTGAACGGACGGGCACCCGGCGCGGACACCGTCAACAGTTCGGCGTTATCGGCGCGCATCACCACATGGGCGTGGTGGGCGACGACGCCGGGCACCGAGCCGCCCACATCCACCACGGCGTTCTCGTCTCCGTACTGCTGCAACTCAATCCAGCCCACCTCCATGTCCGGAAGCTGCGCCCGGGCGGTGGCCAGATAGCGCTCCACCGGCGCCATGGCGGCGGCATTGCCGCTCGCTTCCGGGGTTGGCCAGGCTTCCATGGCGTCGGTGGCGGCGCCCTGAAACTGCGGCCCGAAGACCAGCGCCCCCAGCGTCAGGGTCAGCAACGCGAAGCACCCCATGGCGGCACCGGTGACGGCGAAGATCAAATGGAACGGAAAGCTGATCACGCCCACCAGATTGTGCAGGTTTTTCCAATAGCGGCGCAGGTTACCCTGGTGCTTAAGCGCAAAGAACTCTTTCTTCATCTTCGGCCAGTGAATCACCAGGCCGCCGATCAACGCGGCGCCGTAGAGCACCGAGATCACACCCATCAGGTACAGCCCCACCACCGGGATGCCAAGCCGGAAATGCAGCTCGTTGATGAAGCCGGCCAGCTCCGAATGGGGACGCTCGACGGCCTCGCCGGCGTCATTGAAATCGCTGGCGTGCTCGGTGTGCCAGACCGCCTCGCCGTCGATCCTTTCCTGCCAGATCGCGGCGGGCTCTTCGCCGGGGATCAGGAACATCCAGTTACCGGCCTCCGGATTCCTGGCGATGACGGTATCCAGCAACGCCTGCATATTGGCGTCGCGGGGTTCGGTGGCCTGCCAGGGCTCCTGCCAGTGATGCAACTCGTGGTGAAACATGTTGATGGCGCCGGCGAAAAACGCCACGAACAACGCCAGCCCGGAAACGATACCCACCCAGGCATGCAGATCGATCTGCCGCTTCATGGTGTCAACGCGCATCAGGCACCCCCGTAAAGCGTGGTGGTTTGCAGCAGCAGCCAGGTCACGCCGTTAGCGACCAGCAACGTCAGTCCGGCACGCCAATGGCTGGACGCCACTCCGGCGAGCACGATCAACGCCGCCCAGAACACCAGGCACAGCAACATCATCAGCACCAGCCAATCGCGCCAGTCCACGGGGATCACCGCGGCCAGCAGCCCACACAGCATGGCCGCCAACGGCAACCCGAGCACCGCCCCCAAAAGCGCTCTCATGCCGCTTCCCCGGAGGCCTTGCCCGCGCCCCTGACGCCGCGCCGCCCGGCGGGGTGCCGCCGAGCAGCCCGATAGCTGTCCACCCGATGCCCCACCAGCATCGGCGGCAGCATGGCGCCCAGCGCGAACACCCAACAGGCGGTGAACAGCCCCACGCCCGGGCCCAGGACCCAAGCCCAACCGGCGAAGCCGCCCACTACCAGAATCGCCCCGGCAAGCCGGGCGGCGGCCGGTAACGGCTGGGCGAGCGCCCGCTGTTGCCGGTCGGAGAGATACAGCAGCGCGGTGCCGATGAGCAGTACGGCGGAGAGGAGGAAGAGCATAGCTAACTCAAAGTGATCCTGATAACGATTCGCATTTATACGCGCGCGGCGGCCAAGGGTCAATGCGCCATCGTCTTATCCCGGGGGAATCACAAAGAGTTCATGATCTCCTGGGCGGCGGCAATACGCTCGGCGCTCAGGGTTCGCCAATCCAGATGGTCCCGGTCGGGTACCCAGACGTCGGTGAAGCGCGCGGCGTCGGCCACGGCCATTTCCGCGCTTAGCAGCGGCACCTCATGAATCTGTCCGTGCAAGCCCCCGGCCCTGGACACGGCGTCCAGCCAGCCCGCCGGGCGCTGGTGCAGGCGTACGCCGGGAAGCGGACAGCGCTCCACCGGCTCGCTGACGGCGCAATCAAGCAAGGCATCCCGTTCACGGCTGATGCCTTGACGCCAGAGCGCGGAACCGCCCACCACCACCAGCGACGGAAAAGCACGTCGCAGGGCCAGACAGAGGTCCGCCTCGGCGGGAATTTCACCGCTGCCCATGCGGATGAACACCGGGCGCGGCGGCGCCACCTGACGTACCTGCCCACTTTCCAGCCAGCGCAGGGCCAGCGCCATGGCGCCCTGCTCATCGCCAGGCACCTGCTGTTTTAAGTCGGCCAGGGTGAACACCACCGGCAAACGGGAATCGATATCACGGGGCAAGGCATTCATGGATCCACCACGCAAGGCTCGCCACCGTCGAGGCCGAGCCAGCCACGTACCCGCAGCACCCCGGCCAGCGCCCAGCAGATCACCGCCACCCGGCCGGCGTTTTCCGCCAGGCAACGGCGGTATTCGGACAAGGTTCGCACGCCGTCTTCCAGCTGTTGCTGGCACACCGCCCGGCGCGGGTCCAACTGACTCTGCTGCGCGAGCTGCAGGGTCAGCAAGCGCCCTTGAAAATCTTCCATTTGCGCCACATAGGCCCGGTCCACCACGCTGAAGCTGCTCAGTCGCTGGATGCCGGCGCGGCGGTGGCGACGCCGGCCGGCCTGCTCGCGCCGGTCCCGGCCGAACACCCCGCTCAGCCGGTACAGCGCCCGCCACCACCAGGGGCGGCGGCCGGACACCGACAAATACCAGGCCCAGGCATGCAGGCGGACAATATCGTGGCGCAGTTCCCGCACACGCTGATGACGGCGCCCACGGGCGTGGGGCCCGGCACCGGAACGGTAAACGGAGTAGTACTCGGAAAGGGCCCGGGCACGGCCGTGGAGCGCCTCGATGGCGAGCCGCAGCGGTGATTCGGACACCGCGTTTTGTCCCTCGGAAGCCATCGGATCACTCCTGGTCAGCAGGCCGGGAGGCCCGCGATATTTGCCCCTGATCGCGGGTGGCAAACCGCCACCCAATGTGAGATCACTCTAGCCAGCCGGGGAAAAACTCCAAAGACACAATGCGTCCCGTTTGGGTGAACGGATGTAGTCGAATGTATCTTTTCAGGCCGGAACGGCCGGCGCCCGGGCAAAAAAAAACCGCCGGAAGACCGGCGGTTTTTTTCGCTGACAAAACCTTACTGGTTATTGTCACCGTCCATGGCTTCGCCCATCTGCTCACCGGCTTCCTTGGTTTCGTCCCAAGCGTCACCCATTTCTTCACCGGCCTCTTCCATGGGGCCCTGATCCTCGGTGACGTCCTCGACGGCCTCGTCGACGTTTTCGCCGGCTTTCTCCATCGGGCCTTGCTGATCGCAACCGGCCAGACCCAGCAGGCCACCAAATACCACTACTAACAGTCCTTTACTGAACGTACGCATAGTCACTCCTCGACGTGTCGTGAACGTTGAGAGGCAATCTATCGTCCTGTTCCCCCGGTGACCAGGGAGCAGCCCTTTGATTTTCCTCTATTTTACGTTCGCGGCAATCGGCGAGCCCCCGCCCCGGGCGGCGTTGGGGCACCGCGGTAACCCTGCTATGATCGGACAGCGCATGAGGAGCCGGGGATGAAAAGAATAAGCCAACAACTGGGCGGGCTCGCCCAGCTACTAACAACAATGGGCGGGGAAGTCACACAGGTCGTGCAGGACATGCATGGCACCATCGCCAATCCATTTAAAATCCGGGGCGACGGTTATACCGCCGCGCCGATAGTGTATGACCTTATCCGTTACGGGTTTCGCCAGGCCGGCAATCTGGCCGGCTTCGCCCACCTGGCCGCCGATCCGGACCAGGAGCTGAGCGACAACCTGAATCTGCGCAGCGTTCTGAACGGCGTATTCGGTCAATTGCTACATACCCAGGACAGCGACTACGCACTGCCGATGACCATGCTGCCCCAGCCGCCATCCCTGGAACGGGACACGCTGATTTTGTTCGTGCATGGGCTTTGCCTGAACGAGGGCTGCTGGGACAACCCCGCGGCCCTCGCTTTCAGCGACTGGGCCGGACCGAAGCTGGACGCCCAAACCCGCACCCTGCGCTACAACACCGGCCTGCACATTTCAGAGAACGGTCGTGCACTCGCCGACCTCCTGGCGGGCATCGCCCTGCCCTCGCGGGTCATCCTGATCGGCCACAGCATGGGCGGTCTGGTGTCGCGCAGCGCTCTGCACCAAGGGCGCGAACGGGGCGACGCCTGGGTGGACCGGGTCAGCCACGTGGCCTGCCTCGGCTCCCCCCACCAGGGGGCGGTGCTTGAGCGGGTTGGCAATCAGGCTAACCGGCTTCTGGGTGTCACACCTTACTCCCGCCCGCTGATGCGGCTGGGCAACCTGCGCTCCGACGGCATCCGCGATCTGCGTTTCGGCTACGTACTGGAAAAACAATGGCGGGACCGGCCACTGGACGAAGCCCGGCCCAGCGGCAAAGTGCCGCTGGACCCGCATGTTAAACAGTTGTTCCTGGCCGGGTCGCTCAGCGACGAAGGCGCGGTCAATCCGCTGGGTGACTGGCTGGTGCGAGTGGACAGCGCCCTGGGGGAACGCCTCTATCCCGAGGCGGAAAACCTTGACCGGCGGCTGCACCACCGCATGGGCCATATGGCCATGCTCGAGGACCCGCGCACCTACGACAGCCTGCGGGAGTGGCTGACCGAGCCATGAGCGACTGCCGCCTCTGCGGGCAACCCGGCGCCGGGCTTTTCGCCACCGTGGAGGGGCGGCGCTATCTGCGTTGCTCGTGCTGCCAGCTGACCTTCCTGAGCCGCGGCCAATTACCGGACCGCGCCGATGAGAAAGCCCAGTACGACCTGCACCGCAATGAACCGGACGACCCCGGCTACCGGCGCTTCCTGGATCAACTGGGCGCGCCGCTTTGCGAGCGGCTGAGCGCCGGCGCCCGGGGCCTGGATTTCGGTTGCGGTCCGGGCCCCGCCCTGGCCCGCATGCTGGAGGAGCGCGGCCACCCGATGCGGGCTTACGATCCCATCTATGCGCCGGACCCGGCGGTACTCGACCAGTCGTATGATTTCGTCACCTGCACCGAGGTGCTTGAGCATCTGCACTGGCCGGAGCGGGAGTGGCGGCAATTCGCGGAACTGGTGAAACCGGGGGGCTGGCTGGGGATAATGACACGCTTTCTGACCGACGACGGTCACTTTCCGCGCTGGCACTACCGGCGTGACCCTACCCATGTGTGCTTCTGGCGACCGGCCACGTTCCAGTGGCTGGCGCGGGAACAGGGCTGGGAACTGATCATCGCCCACAATCCAGTGGCGCTCTTGCGCCGGCGTTAGCGACCCGGCCAACGTCGTGACGCGCTTTGCGTGCGATCTGATCCGCTCTATCCGGCGACCACCATGGCGATCAGTGCCGCCACAAGCGCCAGGGGGACGATGATAAGCAGGCCACGCAACAGGCGACCCCTCAGGTAGGACCAATCCATAGTTACCCTCTCCAGTGGGCTCGACTATAGACCGGCGTTGACGCGTTCTTCATGAGGCGAACGTACTAGACGCTCACATTTTACATTGCCTCTTCCGCCGTGGCGGCGTCGCGCATCCAGAATTGCATGGTCTTCTCGGTTTCCTCGCTGTCACCCAGGTCCTTCCAGGGGAAACGGGCGGTGAGCGCCGGCTCCGGCCGGTAACCGCGCCCCCGCCAGAACGGCTCCAGGGAGCGGTAATCGACCGGGCGCCGGGGGTGGGCCGGATCGCGCACCACCGCGCAGAAGGCGGTCAGCGAGTAGCCGAAATCCTGGGCGTAAAGCTCGCGCAAGTCGAAGAAACGGTGGCCCACGCCCTCGCCACGGTACTCGGGCAGCAGCACCGACTCACCGAAGTAAAAGACCCGCTCCGGCGACGGACCGTGGCGCTCGAACGGCGCCTGGAATTCCGGGTCCGCGTCGCTCAGGGGCAACCCGGTAGCCGCGCCGATCAGGCGGTTATATTCCATGGCCAGCACCACCACGCTCTGCTTGGAACGGGCATAGCGGTCGAGGTAATCCCGTTCGTACTCCGCGGAACCGTCGTACAGGTAGGGATAATCGCGAAAAATACGGATACGCAGATCCGCGAGCTCGTCCAGCCAAGGCTCCACGGCGATGCCGCTCACCGGGCGAATTTCCACTGCTGACATGGCGCCCTCCTTGTTGCTACCTCCCGATGCTAGAACACCAGCGCTATTCCAGCCAGCAACAAGACCGCGAACAGCACCTGACGGAAGCGATGCTCGTCGACCCGGTGGTGCAACCGCTCACCCAGCACGATGCCCGCCACCACCACCGGCGCCAGTGCCGCAAGGCGGGGCCAGACCGGCTGCAAGGCGCCCTGGGCGGCATAGCCCAGGGTCAGCAGGCTGTTAAGGGTGAACCAGACCATGATCAGAGTGGCGCGGAAACGGCTTTTATCCAGCGCCACCCCGCTCAGTGCATACACCAGCAGCGGCCCGCCGGAGGCGTACAAACCATGGGTAACCCCGGCCAGCGACATCCACAACCGGCCCCACCCCGCGCCGTGGGGCCGGGCCGGCGCGGGGCCTTGCCGCAAGCGCCAGAGTTCGCGAACGCTGAACACCGCGATCAGGACACCGAACAGGGTTTGCAGCAACGTCTGCCCCAGCCAGGGCCGCGCCAGATAACCGGCCAGGGTGCCCGCGGCCATCAACGGCAGAATGCCACGCAGCAGCAGGCGCCACGCGACCAGCCGGCGGTAACGGATCGACAAATAGCCGCTCAAAAGGAGGTTCAGCGGCACCAGCACCGGCATCAGCGTATCCAACGGCAACACCAGGGCCCCCAGGGACAGCGCGATGACGATGGAACCGAAGCCGGTCATCGCCTCGGTGGTGTAGGCGAGCAACACGAACAGCCCCAGGAGCACCCAGGGAGACAGCAACCATTCGAACATTCAGGATTCCAGTTCCACGGCGAAACGACGTCGCATCAGACGATGGTAGGTATTCGGCGCCAACCGCCACAGCAGGCTGGCGAAGACCGTGAAGCGGTCGGGGAACAGGCGCTTTTCACCCCGCGCCAGCGCGTCAAAAATACGCTCGGCCATCCAGTCCGCGCTGCGCACCTTGCCCACCGATGAACGGGCGTGGGCGGCGGGCTTGCCGTCAAAGCCAAGAGCGTTGGTTTCGATCGGCGTGGCCAGAAAGCTGGGGTAGGCCATCAACACCCGCACGCCCTGGTCCGCCACCTCGCCGCGCAACACTTCGAAGAACTGCGTGAGCGCCGCTTTGGCGCTGCAATAGCCGGCGCGGCCCAACACCGGCATCCAGCCGGCCATGGAGCCGATGTTGATCACGCAGCCGCCGCTTTCGCGCAGTAACGGCAGGCAGCCCAGTGTCAGCGCCACCGGCGCCTCCCAGTCCACCGCCATGACCTGGCGGAACACCTTCATGTCGGTGCGCGCCGCCGGCGAGCGATGGGTGATGCCGGCGTTGTTGATCAGCACGTCCAGGCGGCCGCCGGCGGCCACCGCGTCGATCAAGCGGTCCAGGGCCGGCCCGTCGGTGAGATCCACGGTGAAGTGGCGCACCCGGTCCGCGTCCTCCGCGGCCAGTTCGGCGTGTTTCTCCGCCAAGGCGGCCGCGTCCCGGTCGACCAGAATCACGCTGTGGCCGCGCGCGAACGCCGCCTTGGCCAGCGACCAGCCCAGGCCGGAGGCGGCACCGGTGATCAAGGTCGTGGTGAACTCGCTCATAGCTGCCCCCTGGCCCGCGCCGCGTCGACGAACAGGCGGAACACCTGCTCGGAGGTTTTCTCCGGCCGGTAGCCGAATTCGTCTTTCAGGCGCCGGTTGCTCAGCACCGGCCGGTAACGGAGGAAATTCAGTTTGTCCGGCGTGTGCGGGGTGAGCCCCAAGCGGTGCCCCAGCCAGAGCGCGGCCCGCAACACACCGGCCGGCAGCACCAGCAGCGGCTTATCGAGCATTCGGGCCACCTGGCGCACGCTCAGGGCGCCGTCGCCGGCCAGGTTGTAAGCGCCCTCGGCGCCGGTCTCCACACCGCGCGCGATGGCCCCCACCACATCCCGGTCCCAGATGAACACGAACGGCGAATCGGAACCGGCGATGGCGAGAATTCGCCGGCGCTCGAACAACGCGGTGATCTGATTGCGGGTGCCCTCGCCGAGCACGGTGCCGGGACGCAGGATCAACTGCCGCAATGCCGGATGGCGGTGCCGGTAATCCGCCAGCATCTCTTCCACCAGGCGCTTATGATCGGAATAGGCGAACTCCGGGTTGCCGCGCAGCGGGTCCTGCTCGTCCAGCCATTCCGGGTTGTCCGGGTGATACCCGTAGGCGGCGCCGGAACTGGTCACGATAAGCTGTCCGACGCCGGCGCTCAGACAAGCGTCGAGCACATTGCGGGTGCCGTTCACGTCGATGTCGTAATCCCGCGCCCGGTCGCCGGAATCTTCCAGCACCGCGGCCAGATGGACCACCGTGTCGATGCGCCTCTCGCGCAGCCAGTCGGCCAGGGCCGGGTCGCGGATGTCCCCTTGCCGGCACTCAAACGGCAACGCCGGCGGCACCCGGACATCCAGGCCCAGAACGCTGTGCCGGTCGGCCAGCCGCTCGCCGAGCAAGCGTCCGATGTAGCCGCCGGCCCCGGTAATCAAAACCCGGCTCATACCCCCTCCCCGACCGTGGGGCCCGCGGAGCGTGACCAGATCAGTGCCAGCACCAGACCGCTGACCAGATGCCACACGCCCCAGAAACCGGCGATCAGAATCATGCCGGCGGCCTGCGGAAAGAAAGTGAACAGTATTGCCAGCCCGAGCCCGGAGTTCTGGATGCCCACCTCCATGGTCACCGCCCGCCGGTCGGCGCGGTTGAGCCCCACCAATAGCCCGGCCAGGGCGCCCAAGCCAAGGGCCAGGGCGTTCTGGCCGATGACCAACGCCACGATGCGGTCCGCGTTTTCGAGAAACACATCCATGTTTTTACCGAACGCCAGGCCTACGAAGACGAACAGCACCAGCAGCGTGATCACGCGCATTGGTTTCTGGGCCCGCTCGGCGAAGCCGGGGAAGTGGCGACCGGTGAGCATGCCCAGCACCAGGGGCAACGCCAGCACCAGTGCCACCAGCATAAGAATGTTCCAGGGGTCCAGAGCAATGTCGGTCACCAGCGACCGGGTGTTGGGATTGATCCAGCCATAGAGCGCGAAGTTGAGCGGTGTCAGTACCGTGGCGGCCAGGCTCGACACCGCCGTCATGCTAACGGACACCGCCACGTTGGCCCGCGCCAGCCAGGTCATGATGTTGGAGAAGGTACCGCCCGGACAGGACGCCACCAGAATCATGCCCAGCGCCAGCTCCGGCTCCACGTCGAGGAACCAGGTGATCACGCAGGTCATCGCCGGCAATAGCACGAACTGCGCCAGGAGACCCGCCGCCGGCGCCTCCGGCATGCGCAACACGCGCTTGAAGTCCTCGCCGCGCAAGCTCAGGGATACGCCGAACATCATCAACGCCAGGATGACGTTGAGGATGACCAGACTGCCGGTACTGAAATCAATCGGGTTATCGGGGGACATAAGGCCGCCTCCTGGTTATTGTTCTTGCAATGCCCGGCACTGGCGGGCCACTTCCGCCCGGTAGCTGTCCTTGTGCACGTAGTAAGCCATGCGCGACAGCTTCAGATACTGATAGCCACCGTCCAGGGCTTCACCGGCGCGCTCACGCTTGGTGTTCTCCAGCCGCGCGGCGGCGGCGTGGCCCTCGGCGCGGCGTTTCAGGTAAAGCGCCACCAGCTCGGCCTGCTCGTTGCGCCCTTCCCAGCCCAGGCCCGCGGCTTCGATCATCCCCATCATGAAGAGGTTGTCGTAATCCGGATGGAACACGTTCAGATACAAACGCGGGGCATCGTCCCGCCAGTTGAGCAGGTCACTGTCGATGAAGGGGTAGTCCAGCTTGTAGCCGGTGGCGAGCAGGATCAGATCGTAGTCGGCCCGGGCGCCGTCGGTGAAGGTGACGGTGCGGCCCTGCATGTCGGCGATGTCGCCACGCGGCCGAATGTCGCCGTGACCGAGATGATGCAGCACCAGGGAATTGATCACCGGGTGCGCTTCGTAAAGCCGGTAGTCCGGGTCCGGCAGGCCGTAATCGCTGGGCCGGCCGATGATCATGCGGATCAGACGGGCGTCCAGCCATTGCTTGAGACGACGCGGCAGCTTGATCTTGCCACCGATGGAATCCGACGGGCGGCCGCCGATGAACTTGGGCAGGAAGTAGTAACCCCGGCGCACTGAAAGATCGACACTCTTCGCCTGGTGCACCGCGTCCACCGCCATGTCACAGGCGGAGTTGCCACAGCCGACAATCAGCACCCGCTTGTCCCGGAACAGGGACGGGTCGCGGTAGTCCCGGGCGTGCAGAATCTCGCCGTCAAAGTGCCCGGGCAGCGCCGGCCGGTTGGGGGTGTGCAGGGTGCCGCTGGCGATCAGCACGCCGTCGAAATAGCGGCTGCTTTGCTCGCCGTCCCGCTCCACGGTCACGCGCCAGCCCTCGCCCTCCGGAGTGACGGACAACACCCGGGTGTTGAACTGGTAATGGTCGTAGAGACCGAAGTGCCGGGCGTAGTCCTGGAAGTATCGCTTGAGCTCCGCGTGGTGCGGATAGGTGGCCACCCGCTCGTCCATGGGAAATTCGCGGAACTCGGTCATCCGTTTCGAGGAAATCAGGTGGGCGGTTTCGTACATGGTGCTGTGGGGGTTATCGATATCCCACAGTCCGCCCACATCGCTGTTAAGTTCGTAGCCAACGAAGGGCAGGCCCTGTTTACTGAGGTTCCTTGCCGTGGCCAGGCCCATGGGGCCGGCGCCGATCACTGCGTACATAGGGAAAGGCCCTTTTTTGTAGCCACCGTCCATGGCGGCCATCCTGCGGGCCGCCTCCAACGAGGCGTCAAAAATCGTCCCGGACGATTTTTTGTTATTGTTTGAAACGTGTTGACAGCCTAGCCCCCCGGCGGGAGCCGGACATGGCGGATTCGCGACCCGAGTACGGTTAATTCAGGACCTTTCCATCCAGGACTTTTCCATGAGCCACAGCCCCACCGTCACGGTGCACTTCTCGCAAGCCATCATGCAGGCCGCCCAACGCCTGGGGCTGGCGCTGCCCGGCGACCTGGTGGCGCGCCTGGGTAGCCGCGAGCGGGTCGACCTGGCCAGCCAGGACCGGCTCTGGGAGGTGTTCTGCGAGGGGGCCGGCGATCCGCTGGTGGGCGTGGACCTGGGGCTGGCGCTGCAGGTCGGGCATCTGGATACCGCCGGCATGATTCTGATGAGTTGCGAGACGCTGGAGGAAGCGGTGGAATCGCTGATTGATTACCACCCCATCGTCGGCGAGGGCGGCGCCTTTCAGGTGGTCCGCGACCCGCGCGTCTGCGAAGTACGCTATGAGCCGGTCTACCGGACACGGCGCACCACGCGGGTGGAAGCGGTGATGGCGAGCCTGATCCATCTGACCCGGTGGAGCACCGGCGATGCCTTCCGGCCCGACCACCTGAGGTTCCGCCACGACGCCCAGGATCACCCCCGCCGCTACCACGACAAACTGGGGCTGCCGGTGCATTTCAACCGCGCCGACAACGCCCTGGTATTCAGTTCCGATCAGCTTGAGTTGCCGCTGATTCACGCCAACCCGGCTCTGTGCCGCCATCTGCGCGGCCTGGCCGACGATCTGCTGGCGCGTTTGGACAGCCAGTCCCTGGGCGCCCGCGTCAGCACCCTGGTCCGTGATCATCCACGCTGGGGCAAGGAGCGCATCGCCGAACAACTGGGCATGAGCGGGCGTCACCTGATCCGCAAGCTGGCCGACGAGGGCACCAGCTTCAAACTGTTACGGGATACGCTGCTGCAGGATCTGGCCGAACAGGCCCTGGCCGACGGCGCCCGCACCGGACAGATCGCCGAGGACCTGGGCTTTTCCGATGAGAGCGCCTTCGCTAAGGCGTTCAAGCGCTGGACCGGCGTGACGCCGGCCCGCTTCCGCGAAACGCGCCCTGATTAGACCGCGGCCAAGGCCTGCTCGATGTCGGCGAGGATGTCGTCGATGTGCTCAATGCCCACGGACAAACGCACCAGATCGGCGCTGACGCCGGCGGTTTTCAATTCCGCCTCGTCCAACTGGCGGTGGGTGGTGGTGGCCGGGTGGCAGGCCAGCGACTTGGCATCGCCAATATTCACCAGACGCTTGATCATCAAAAGGGCATCAATGAACCGGGCACCGGCATCGCGGCCGCCTTCAATGCCGAAGCTGAGAATCGACGCCGGCACGCCACCGTCCATGTAGCGCTGCGCCAGTTGGTAGTCCTGATCGCTGTCCAGGCCGGCGAAGTTCACCCAGGCCACTTTCTTGTGGTCTCGCAGGTAGCGGGCCACCGCCAGGCCGTTCTCGCAATGCCGCTCCATACGCAGCCCCAGGGTCTCGATGCCCTGGAGAATGAGAAAGGCGTTCATCGGCGACAGCGCGGCACCCATATTGCGCAACGGCACCACCCGGGCGCGACCGATAAACGCCGCCTCACCCATGGCTTCGGAATAGATCACACCGTGATAGCTGGGGTCCGGCTCGTTGAATTGCGGGAAGCGCGGATTGTCCTTCCAGGGAAAGCGCCCGGAATCGACGATGGCGCCGCCCACGGTGGTACCGTGGCCGCCCATGTACTTGGTCAGGGAATGCACCACGATATCCGCGCCGTGTTCGAACGGCCGGCACAGCGCCGGCGTGGCCACGGTATTGTCGACGATCAACGGCACACCGGCGTCATGGGCCACCTTGGCCAGCGCCGCCAGATCGACAATATTGCCGGCCGGGTTACCGACCGACTCGCAGAACACCGCCTTGGTGTGCTCGTCGATGGCCGCGGCCATCGCCGCCATGTCGCGACCGTCCGCCATGCGCACGTCGATGCCCATGGTCGGCAGCGTGTGAGCGAACAGATTATAGGTGCCGCCGTAAAGCTGGCTCACCGAAACAATATTGTCGCCGGCGCGGGCCAGGGTCTGGATCGCCGCGGTGGTGGCGGCCATACCCGACGCCATCGCCAGGGCGCCGATGCCGCCTTCCAGCTGGGCGACGCGCTCTTCAAGCACCGCGTTGGTCGGGTTCATGATGCGGGTGTAGATGTTGCCCGGCACTTTCAGGTCGAACAGATCGGCGCCGTGCTGGGTGTCATCGAAATAGTAGCTGGTGGTCTGGTAGATCGGCACCGCCACGGAATGGGTTTCCGGATCGCCGGCGAAGCCGCCGTGAATCGCTATGGTTTCTTTTTTCATGGTGTCCTCGCTGTTCCTTGCAAATTCCGCCTAGCGCAACGGCGGTTCGGGCCAGAAATCGAATTGGGCCGGCACGTCGTTCAGATCGGTGTCGAACACCGGGTCCCGTTTTTCCAAAAAGGCGGTGAAGCCGTCCTTGCCGTCCCAGAATTCGTTGGCGCGGTAGATCATTCTGGACTCCACCGCGTGGGCCTGCATCGGATGGTCAAAGGTGGGGTTGCGCCACAGCATTTGCTTGGCCAGCGCCACCGACACCGGCGAGCTCTTGGCGATCAGCTTGCGGGCCAGGGTCAGGGCGGCGTCGAGCACCTCTTCCTTGCCGTGCAGGCTACGGAACAGGCCCGCCTCCAGACCTTCCTCGGCAAGGAAAATATCACCGGCGTACACCCACTCCAGCGCCTTCTGCATGCCCACCGCGCGGGGCAGGAACCAGGTGGAGCACGCCTCCGGGGTCAGGCCGCGCTGGCTGAACACGAACCCGATCTTGGCGCCCTCGGCGGCAAGCCGGAAGTCCATCGGCAGGGTCATGGTGATGCCGACGCCCACGGCGGCGCCGTTGAGCGCACCGATCACCGGCTTGCGGCAATTGAAGATCGCCAGGGACACCTCGCCGCCGGAATCACGAATGGTGTCCACCGGCGGCTCCTCGCCCTCGGCATCGTCGTAACCGAACACATGGCCGCCGTCCTCGGGCTGCATCTCCATGCCGGCACAGAACGCCCGACCGGCGCCGGTGACCACCACCGCGCGCACCTGGTTGTCACGATCCGCTTCGCCGAACACATGCACCAATTCGTCCTTCATGCGAAGGGTGAAGGCGTTCATGCGGTCGGGACGGTTCAGGGTAACGGTGAGAATATTGTCCGCCAGCTCGGTGCGGATGTGCTGGTACTCCATGATAACTCCCGGTTCTTATTGATCGTGGAGGCGGGGCTCGTCGAGATGCTCCACCTGGATGGGGAAGGCTCTAGCATAGCGGGAAGGCAGGGTATCGAACATGGCACGCAGGGTGCGATTGAGGTGGGGCTGATCGTAGAAGCCGGCGGCCAGCGCCAGATCCGTGAGGCTCATGCCGTCGCGCCACAGGGTCAGCGCCCGCTGACATTTAAGGTGCAGTTGAAAACGTTTCAGATTGACGCCCAGCTCTTCACGGAAAAGGTGACGGAAACGGGATTCGGACAACCCCACCGCCTCGGCCAGGGCGGCACCGCCAAGACTGGCGGCATCGTCACCACGGCGCAGGGCACGGCAAGCGAGCACCACCCGTGGGTCCAGCGGGCGCGGTTCGCCGGCTTCGAGGGTGGCGCGGGCGGCCAGGGCCGCCGGGACCGACGGCGACGCCGCCAGATCGTTGAGGCAAGCCCGAAACCGGGGATGGGCGGCCAGCGGAAACTCACCGCCGGGCCCCTGCAACCGCAGCGCCCGCCAGGCGCGATGATCCGGGTCCAGGTGCAGCACCGCCACCGGACCGTCGCTGTCCAGCGCCTGGTCCACGTCCGGCGCCGCCCAAACCGCCTCAGCGGTGATCCAATGACCCGCCAGCTGCACGCGGATCGGCGCCGCGCCGAGGCTCACCAGCAGCGAGGCCGCCACATGACTGTGCGGGCGGTTATGCAGATGCGGGGCCAGCATGCACCAGCCCCCTTCCCAGAGGAACAGGGGCGAGCGCGGGCGCGCCTCGGTCTTCGCCATTCGGCGCCCGGTTCAGGACGGGCGGCCGTGACCCGGGGTGCGGCTGAGACCCAGCTTGTACGCCAGCTCCAGACTGACGAACACCGGTCCCACCAGCAGAAACACCAGGTCGTCGGTGAACGAGGGCTTTTTGCCTTCCACCTTATGACCCCAGACCTGCACCGCCCAGGCCACCAGCCACAGCACCAGAGCGCTCCAGCCCAGCGACAAGGGGCCGCGGTCCACCAGCATCACCACCGCGATCGACACCGCCAGCCAGCCCAGCATCAGCAAGGAAACGCCCATGGAGAGCCGCAGATAGAACGGCATGCAAAGCAGCGCCAGCAGGGTGCCGCCGTTGACCCAATAGGCCGCCGCGCCTTCCAGGCCGAGCCACTGACCGATGGGGATCAGCCAGAACAGCCCCAGCGTGGAGACAAAAATCGCCGGCACGCAGAAAATGTGCACCCACTGGTTCACGGGGTGGCGATGGCTGTCGCCGTAATCGTGAAGAAAAGTCGACAGATCACGCATGACAACACTCCTCTTGTTGTTTTTGAGGGCCTTTCCACACTACTTGCATCCAGCAGGTGCGATGCAAATAGTGTGGAAAGGCCCTACCCTACCGCAAACACTAGCGACGCGGACGCCCGCAAACTTGTATGTAGCGGCTGACGGTCCAGCGGCTGGCGGCACGACCGGGCCTCAGTCGCCGCGCCGGCTGTCATTCAGCGCCTGCAGCACCGCCCTGCGGGTCAGCAGGCCCACCAGCCGGTCGCCGCTGTCCAGCACCGGGTAAATTTTCGGCTTCTGTTTCACCATCAGCCCGGCCACGTCGACCACGGAATCGTCCTCGCGCACGGTAAGCGGCTGATCGTGCATCAACTCTTCAACCCGCAATGACCCTTCCTGATGGTAGCTGGACACCAGCAGGTGGCGCAGGCAGTCCTGCTCGGAGACGAAACCGATTACCCGTTGGTCGCCGTCGACCACCGGCAGACCGGTATAACGCCCGTTCAAGAGCGCCGCCACCACCGAAGTCATCTCGGTGCCCGCCCGCAGAGAGGGCGGGTGCCGCACCATCAGATCCTTGACCACTAACGAAGCCATTTTCGATCTCCCAGTCACCGCCGTGATCATCACGTCCGTACCCTGACTATACACCGCCAAGGCGCGGATGACGCCCATCCACGGCGTCCCTACAATGACCCGAAACCATTGAAAAGGAATACAGCATGGGGTTTTCGCGGCGGCACCGGTTTTATCTCGTCCTCGTGGCGTTATGGGTAACCGGTCCGGCACTCGCCGTCAGCGAGGCCCAATGCCAGCGCGAACAGGCCGCGCTCAACCAGTGGCGGGAAGGCAACCAGCGGTTGGAGCAGCACCTGGAGCATCTGGACGCGGCGCTGGCCGGAGAGCCGGTGGCCCCGGCGGCGCTCACCGATGCGCTGGGGGCGCCGCCCACGGGCGCCGCGCCGCCGGGGGCGCGAGTACCGGCCGCCGTGGTCCCCGGCTGCGACGCCCTGGCGACGGACTATGAAGGGGTGCGCGACCGAACCCTGCGACTCACCGAACAACGGCGGACGAAACGCCTCGCCTGGTTCGAATTGGACGCGGCGCAACGCCGCGCCCTGACCACCTGGCACGAGCTCTACCAGAGCCTGGCCGGCGCCCCGGACGAGGGTGGCTCCGACGATTATCTGCGCGAGCGCCTGGCCGCACTGATCGCCCTGACCCCGCTGCTGCGCCGGGACCCGGCCGCCGCCCTCACGTCGCTGGACCGGCTGGCCCGGCGGCCCGGCACCCCGCCCTGGCTAAGCGCGGCGGAACCCGACCGGGCCATACTCTGGCGCCGGCAAAGCGCCGAGGCGCAGCGCCAGGTGCTGGCGTTACGGGCCAGCCTGTGGGACCAGGTGGGGAGCCTGCCGGCGCTGGCCGGGCATGGCGGGCCGGGCGCCGCCCCCGAAGTGATTGATCTGGAAACCGGGCTCGCCGTGGACCGGCTCTACCAGGCTTTCCAGCTTGCCTTCCAGGAGGGGCGCCTGAACGGCGAGATGCGCCGCTATCTTCCCTTGCTCAGCAATGCGCTGGCCTTACTGCTGGGCATCGCGCTGTTCGCGGTGGTGATCCATCTGAGTCGGCGCGGCAAGAGCGCCCTGTTGTCGCTGCACGCGCGCGTCATGGAAGCCAGCGGCGGGCGCCGCTGGCTGTGGAGTCTCAGCCGCCTGGTGGCGGGCCTGGCGCCGCTGCTGCCCTGGCTGATCCCGTGGTTCGTTCTTGATCTGGCGGAACCGGCGCTGCAGGCCCCTTCCACGCGTGTGCTGTTGTGGCTGGTACCCCTGGCGCGGCTGTATGTGGTGTTCGGCCTCACCTGGCTGATCGGCGAGTGGCTGGTGTTACGGGTGGCCCAGGGCGCCGGCACCTACCTGAACGGCGAGCAGGCCAACCAGGCCGGCCAGCGGGCCCGGCGCGTGGCGGTCTGGCTGATGCCGCCCTGGGCCCTGTTCCTGGCGGTGGATCAATTGCTGGGCGGCGGTCTGCTGCACCATCTCACCGGGCTGCTTCTGGGGCTGGCGCTGTACGCCGCCGTGGGTCGGCTGCTCCGGCAACGCGACGAGGACTATCTGGTGTGCCTGCAGAGCATTCTGCCGTCACGCCTCGACCCCATCGCGGCCCGGCTGCTTGATAAGCGGCTGTTCTCCTGGACGGCGCCCCTGTTACTGCCGGTGGCGCTGGTATACTTCGTGTATCGCTACCTCGATCAGCTTCTGGCCGGCTCGGATTGGTATCTGCGCCTGAAGGCGCGCTGGTTCCGGATGCGCGCGCAAAGCGGCGACGAGGAGGAAAAGGCCGACGACGACACCCAACCCGCCCGGGCCTATCAACAGTGGTTCGACGCCGCCTTGCCCGATGATGAGCCGGCACCGTTTATCGACACCGGGCTCAGCGACGCCATGGAGAAGGCGATTCAACGCTGGCGCGAGGACAAAACCGACGAAAACACCCTGCTGGTGGCCGGCGAAAAAGGCAGCGGCAAAAGCATGGCCGCGCGGCGTCTGACCCGAGCCCTGGAGAAAAACGACGACCTGCGGGTGGTGTCGGTGACGGTGCCGCCCAAAACACTGGGCCCGGAAGAGGTCACGGCGCTGATCGCCGAGGCCCTGGACGAGCCGCTTGAAGACGGCCCCGCCAGCCTGGTGAAGAACGACGAACAGCGCCGCCCCACCCTGCTGGTACTGGACGAAGCGCAGAACTTTTTCCTCGCCCGTATCGGCGGCCTGGAGGGCTGGCGCACGCTGTTGCGTTTGACCAACGCACGCCTGGATAACCTGTTCTGGCTGGTGCTGCTCAATAACCAGAGCTGGGCCTACCTGTGCAATGTATTCGGCCGCGAATACCAGTTCCGCAACGTGGTCCGGGTGAAGCGCTGGGGGCAAAGCGAGATTCGCTCGCTGATCCTGTCGCGCCATCACCTGTCCGATCAAACCTTGCGTTACGACGAAGTACTGCTGTCTTCCCGGGGGCCGGAGGCGGGCAATGTGCGCAACGCGGAACAGCGCTATTTCAGCCTGCTTTGGGATGCCTGCCGCGGCAACCCGATGGCGGCCCTGCGGCTGTGGCTGAGCTCGGTGAAAGTCACCCGGCGCCAGGTGCTGGTGGGACTGCCCGCCAAACCGCAGGGGACCGCGGTGGAGAAAGCCGGCGAAAACCTGTTGTTCGTCTACGCCGCCATCGCCACCCACGAGAACCTGTCCAGCGGTGAAATCGTGGCCGCCACCGACCTGCCGGAGAACGTGGTGCGTTACGCCTTGAAAGCGGGCTTCGACGCCGGCTTTATCCGTCAGAGCGACGACGGCCGGTATCGGATGGTGCCGCTCTGGTACCACACCGTGATCAACCATCTGACCAGGAAGAATCTGCTCCATGAATGAAAGCGGCGATATTGTCACGGACCTGGCGGTGGTGGTGGACCTGTTCAACGCCTACGCCATTCTTTTGCTGGTGGCCGGCGGTTTCTGCCTGTGGGCGCTGAACTGGGGCATTCAGAAAGTCAGCGGCTCGCTGATGGACAAGGTCCCGGCCCGCCGCTTCCTGATTCTGCAGATCACCACGCTGATCGGTTTCCTGATCTACACCCTGGGCACCGGTGCGCTGATCGTCGGGGTGCTCAACCCGCCCCGGGAATTCATGCTGGCGGCGGCCGGCTCAATCGCCGTGGCGCTGGGCTTCGCGCTCAAGGATGTGGCGGCTTCCCTGGTGGCCGGCCTGCTGCTGCTGTTCGACCGGCCGTTCCAGGTGGGCGACCGCATCAGCTTCGGCGATACCTACGGGGAGATCGTCGCCATCGGCCTGCGCGCGGTGCGCGTGCAAACCCTGGACGATAATCTGGTGACCATCCCCAATGCGCGCTTCATCACCGATGTGGTGGCGTCGGGAAACGCCGGCGAACTGGATATGATGGTGGTGACCGACTTCCATGTATCGGTGCGGGCGGACCTGGAACAGGTGCGCGGCATTATCGAGGAAGTGATCGTCACCAGCCGCTACGCCTATCTGAAAAAACCGGTGACGTTCGCGATTGAAGAGGTGGAGATCGGCCATGCCCTGGCGGTGCGCTTCCGGTCCAAGGCGTACGTGCTGGACGTCCGCTACGAGAAAGCGTTTCAGAGCGATGTGGTGTTGCGGGTCACGGCGCTGTTCCGCGACCAGGAAATCCCCCGGCCGCGGATACTGCGCGACTGAACGCGCCGTTAGCGGGGCGGCGCCAGTTCGGGCCGCTCCAGCATATCCGCCAGCCGGGCCAGGGCGCGTTCGCGCACCGCGCGGCTGTCTTTCTTTTCCGGATGGAACGACGGCTTGTAGTAAGCGAGATAGGAACGGCCCAGGCGGCGCAGCCAGCCGGGGCGCCCCAGCAACCAGTTCAGGCCGTTGCCCACCGAGCGCAGGTCACGCTTGTCGTCCATGCCCTGGCGCAACTGGATGTAATGGAAAATAGTGAAGCCGATGAATTCCACCGTGGTCAGCGCCATCTCCGAGGTGCGTACCCAGTAGCTGTTCACCTGATCGGCGTACACGTCAAAGGCCACCGCCTTGTGCTCGCTCTCCTCCACGGCGTGCCATAGCCACAGCGGCAACATGCGCTCGTCCATTCCCTCGAGGAATTCGGGCTCCTCAAGCATCAGCTCGGCGAGCATGGCGGTGAAGTGCTCCAGGGCGCAGGTCTTGGCGAGCTGGCGTTCCGGGGAAAACTTCTTGGCGATCCATTTCATCCCTTCATGGACGTAATCGTGCACCTTTTGAGTGGGCACGCCCTTGCTCTCCATGAAGGTATTGAAGTGCTCATGCTCGTTGCCGTGGTGCGCTTCCTGGCCAATAAAGCCCTTCACACGCTCACGGAGCTCGGGGTCGGTAATGTGCTTTTGGTAGTGGCGCACCGAGCGCACGAAGAAACGCTCACCTTCCGGGAAGGTGCAGGATAACGCGGTCAGCAAAATGGTTTTGAACTGATCGCCGGCGAACCAGTAACGCGGAATATCCGGGTCGAACTCGAAATCCATGCGCCGGGGCTGAATGTCGCTGCCGTTGGTGCGTTTGGAAGTACGGCGCGGCTCGTTCTGTGAAATCGGTGCTTTGGCGTTCATAGCAATCATCTTCCCTGTCGCGGTGGTGGCCGTCTCAACGGCGACGCACTGGAACCTTGAGTAATAACCGTCAATATGGGCCAGCGCACCCGGGACACTCCAGGGCCGGTTGTGCCATTTTTTCATGCGACCGTGGCCCGCCCGGAGACCGCGACGGCCGCCCAAAGAAAGGTTTATCCACGATTAGCGGGAAGCATTCTCTCCAGCGGAGACGCGGGTCTGTGTTCTGCCCTTCCGGGAACGCTGTGAATACGTCCCTGTACGCTCCCTGTAGAACGTCCTGTTCTCCAGGGTCCCGAAAGGGCAGAACACAGACCCGCTCACCAGGAAGATTCCGACGCCCCGGGCTATAGCTACGCCGGACCTTTCTAGGAAACCACGCCAAGCGGCTCGCGCCAAACGGGAGGCTCCGAGACCGAGCCGTGCTACGAAGCCACAGCACGGGATCTACCGCTAACCGGCTATGAGACATAAAAAAGGCCGGCGGGGCGCCGGCCAGTTGGGGAAGATCATGACGCGGGACGAACCCGCGCCCGTGGAACACCTCCCTGTGTCCCGGGTCGAGCATTACGGTGAGCGCGTAATGGGTTTCAGGCGCTGGCTTTCAGCCAGTCGCTGAGCTCATCGGCACCGCCGATGCGCTGGCCTTCAATGTACACCTGCGGTGTGGTGCCGGCGCCGGTGACGGCGGCCAGGGTGCTGTAGCTCAGGCCCCGGTTGCCCAGTTCGATTTCCTCGAACTTGAAGCCGGCGTCGCGCAGTTCGCGCTTGGCGCGGGCGCAGTGCGGACAGCCCGGTTTGGTGAAGATGGTCACCCGCTGGGGCAGGGACGCTTCACCGTTGATGTGGGTCAGCATGGTGTCGGCGTCGGACACTTCGAACGGGTCGCCGGGCTTCTCCGGTTCAATGAACATCTTCTCGATCACGCCGTCCTTCACCAGCATGGAATAGCGCCAGCTGCGCGGACCGAAACCCAGGTCCTGCTTGCCGACCAGCATGCCCATCTTTTCGCTGAATTCACCATTACCGTCCGGAATGAAACGGATGTTGCCCGCGTCCTGGTCGCCGGCCCAGGCATTCATCACAAAGCCGTCATTCACGGACAGGCAGACAATTTCATCAATACCGTTGGCTTTAAACACCGGCGCCAACTCGTTGTAGCGGGGCAGGTGGGTGGACGAACAGGTGGGCGTGAACGCACCGGGCAGGGCGAACACCACCACGTTCTTACCCGCGAACAGATCGTTCGTGGTGACGTCTTTCCACTCGTTGCCCTCGCGGGTGCGGAAGGTGACTTCAGGTACTTTTTCGCCTTCACGATTCTCCAACATTAATGACTTCCTCCTGTTCGGTGCATCGGAATGTGGCTGAATGTTGGCGGCATGTTAGCCGCCGACCCATCATCGATAAAACGGATAGTTTCTATATCCCAGATAGGACTTCGCTATTAATCGCCCAGATGGGCGGACAGCATCCAGGCCGCCTTTTCGTGGATTTCGATGCGCTCACTGGCGATCGCCGCGGTGCCTTCGTCTTCATGGCCGGACGCCAGCTTGAGCACTTTGTTGGCGCGCTCCGCCACGATGCGGTGGTCGGCGGTAAGCGTTTTCAGCATCTCCGTGGCGTCCGGCTCGCCTTCCTCGTCCTTCACCGAGGACAGGCGTGCGAACGCGGCGTAGCTGCCCGGCGCTTTATCGCCCAGGGCACGGATGCGCTCCGCGATGGTGTCCACCGCCGTAGCCAGCTCGGTGTACTGTTCCTCGAACAGCAAGTGCAGGCTGTGAAACATCGGGCCGGTGACGTTCCAGTGAAAGTTATGGGTTTTCAAATACAGGGTGTAGCTCTCCGCGAGTAATTTGCTCAGCTCTTGAGAGACTTCTTTACTGTGTTCGATCATGATGCTCTCCTTTGCGGTGCGTTCCGGACTGAACCTTAACGACTTCCACGCTAAGCGCTCACGCCCGGAACCGCGAACTCATTTTTTGTATACTCGTTATAGCTTCATGCAATACAAGCTGGAACGGCGGGTTAATGATCGGGGCGCCTGTATGACCACATCTTCCACGCCCTCCGTGGCTTCGGCCTCGGAGCAGGCGGACTATCCTCTTATCGAGGAGATCATCAACAGCCTGACCCATGCGATCGGCCTGCTGTTGAGCATCGCCGGCACCGCGTTGCTGGTGGCGTCCGCCAGCGCCCAGGGCGACCCGTGGAAGATCGTCTCCTTCAGTGTGTTCGGCGCCAGCCTGGCGCTGCTTTACGGCGCCAGCATGCTGTACCACGGCAGCCGTCGGCCACGCTGGCGGGCGATCTACAAGATGCTGGACCATTGCGCCATTTTCGCCCTGATCGCGGGCACCTACACGCCATTCCTGCTGGTCAACATGCGCGGCACCGTGGGCTGGACGCTGTTCGGGGTCATCTGGGGGCTGGCGTTCACCGGCATTATTCTGAAATTACGGTTCGGCCACCGTTATAAACTGGCGCGGGTGGGCATTTATCTGGCCATGGGTTGGCTGGTGATGTTCGCATCCGGGGAGTTGATGGACACGGTCAGCGCGCTGGGCTTCTGGCTGTTACTGGCCGGCGGCATCACCTATACCGCCGGCGTGGTGTTTTATCTCGCGGACCGCTTGCCGTACAACCACGCCATCTGGCATCTGTTCGTGGTGGGCGGCAGTGTCTGCCATTTCTTCGCGATCTACTACGCGGTGTTGCCGGCCTGATACTCTTTGCTGACGCCCCTTAGAGCAGCGCCTCGATATCATCGGCGAGTTTTTCCGGCTTGTCCTTCGGGGCATAGCGTTTGACCACGTTGCCGTCGCGGTCGACCAGGAACTTGGTGAAGTTCCATTTGATCGCCTCGGTGCCCAGCAGGCCCGGCGACTCTGATTTCAAAAACTTGAACACCGGATGGGCGTTATCCCCGTTCACGTCCACTTTTTCGAACATGGGGAAGGACACACCGTAGTTCTTCTCACAGAAAGCCCCGATTTCGGGAGCGTCGCCGGGTTCCTGACGTCCGAACTGGTTGCAGGGGAAGCCAAGCACTTCCAGGCCGCGGTCGGCGAAATTGGCGTACAGCTTCTGCAGCCCTTCGTACTGTGGGGTGAAGCCGCATTTACTGGCGGTATTCACCACCAGCAGAACCTTGCCCTTGTAGTCGGAGAGGGGCTTCTCCTCGCCGTTGAGCGTTCGTGCCTTGTAGTCGAAAAGACTCATGGACCTTCTCCTTATCAAAGGGCGGGAGGGTCGACGGACACTCTGGCCCGACGACCCGACGGTGTGCTTAATCCGAGTATAGCGCGTCCACCACCGCTTTGGCGGTGACTTCGCTGGAGGGCGGGTTCTGGCCGGTCACCAAACGGCCGTCGGTCACCACCTGGGGCTCGAACTTACCCTTGTTGTGGATCTCGGCGCCCAGCTCCCGGAGACGGGTTTCCAGCAGGAACGGCATCACTTCATCCAGGCCGACCTCCTGCTCTTCCTCATTGGTGAAGCAGCTTACGCGGCGGTTGTTGACCAGCGGCACGCCGTCTTCGTCACGGACACCCACCAGGGCCGCCGGACCGTGACAGACCGCGCTGATCACGCCGCCCTGGGCCCAGGTGCGCTCCAGCACACCGGCCACCAGCGGATTATCGGGCATGTCGAACATGGCGCCGTGACCACCGGGCACGAATACCCCGACGAAGCCGTCTTCCCAGATTTCCTCCAGGGGGCGCGTGTCCTCCAATTCGGCGATGGCGTCCCGCCATTGCGCCTTCTGGTCGTCATCCGGCACCGAGCGCGGATCGATCGGCACCTTTCCGCCCGTGGGACTGGCCACCCGCACCGGCACTTTGTTGTCGCGGAAGATCTGGTAGGGAATCGCGAACTCTTCCAGCCAAAGGCCGGTCTGTTGCCCCTGGCCCATCTGTGACGCGCTGGTGACCAGCATCAGAAGTGGCTTGTCCAGATTCATAAAAGCTCCTTGTCTATATTCCGCTTGACGCTGACAGACACGGCATCAAGATGTGATGAACTTTATCGGTCGCTCCCGACAGCGTGGGGGCGGTCCGCCCCATTTCAACGACCGGCCCGGACGGATACGTAAACCATGAACTGGGAACAACTGCTCAACAAGGGCCGCCTGGGACACCGCGACGCCAAGGACGAAACCGGCCGTACCGCCTTTCTGCGCGACCATGACAAGATCATTTTTTCCGGCGCCTTCCGTCGCCTGGCGCGTAAAACCCAGGTGCACCCTCTGGCCACCAACGACCATGTGCATAACCGTCTGACGCACTCCCTGGAGGTGTCCTGCGTGGGCCGCACCCTGGGCATCCGCGTGGGCGAGCGTCTGCAGGCTCTCGGCCACCTGCCGGCGTCGGCCGGCGCCACCGATCTGGGCGACATCGTGCAGTCGGCCTGCCTGGCCCACGATATCGGCAACCCGCCGTTCGGGCATACCGGCGAACGGGCGATCCGCGCCTGGTTCCAGGAGCGCGGTCAGCGCTACCTCGACCTGCTCACGCCGGAGCAGCAATCCGACCTGATCTATTTCGAGGGCAATGCACAGGGTTTCCGTATTCTCACCAAGAGCGAATACCATCAGTACGACGATGGCATGCGCCTGACCTACGCCACCCTGGCGACCTTCCTGAAGTACCCCTGGCTGTCGTCCCGCGCCGCCGAGGGCGGCCTCAAGCCGGGCAAGTACAGCGCCTTTTTGTCCGAGGCCGGCGCCTTCCAGGAGGTGTGCGCGGCCACCGGCCTCAAGGAGCTGGCGGCCGGACGGCATTGCCGTCACCCGCTCGCTTACCTGATGGAAGCGGCGGACGACTTCTGTTACGCGATCATTGACCTGGAAGACGGGCTGGAGATGGACCTGTTGCACTGGGACGAGGTCTACGCCCTGCTGCAGCCGGCCCTGCCCGACAGCAACGAGGTACGCCGGCTGGTCCACTCCGAGCTGCGCGACGGCCGCAAGGCGGCCTTGCTGCGCGGCAAGATCATCGAGCGGTTTATCGAGGCCGGCGTCGAAGCCTTCGTCGCCAACCATCAGGCCTTGCTGTCCGGTGACATGGAAGGCGATTTGCTGCACCACTGCGAGCCATCCGTTCACGACGTGGTGGAAAACGCCAAGCAACTGGCGCGGGGCAAGGTGTTCGAGCACCCACGCAAGATCGAGCTGGAAATCGGCGCCTTCGAGGTGATGGGTGCCCTGCTGGACGGCCTGATCGAGGCGTCCCTGTCCCACGCACGAGGCACCACGCGAAACTATCGCCATGAACGCATCATCGACCTGATCGGCCGCCACAGCTTTCCGGACGGCCTGGCGGACATGGACGAGCAGACGCGGCTTTACCAGTGCATCATGCGGGCCCTGGATTTCCTCGCCGGCATGACCGACAACTACGCCACCTATCTGGCCAAGCAATTCTCCGGCATGGCGGAAACGCGCTACTAGCCGCTAAAAACCCGCCCGCGCGCCACCGGCGTACCGCCGTCGCCAGTCACCATGGTGCAGGGCACGGCCGGCCGGCGCCCGGGCACGCAGGTACACCCAGGCCCGCCCCCAGGGGGTGTCGATCAGGCGCCGCCGGTACTCGCTCGGACAGCCCTCCAGTACGTCCAGGCTCTGCAACATCAAGCGGCTGATTCGATAAACCTGTCCGCGCACGGCGGTACGGCCACCGGGGGACAGCACGGGGTAGGGCCCCAGGTCGACCAGCCGGAACAGCGGGAGCGTGGTCCACTCACCCAGCAAGGAGGCGCCCTCCAGCCACCCGTGATTGCTCTCACCGGCAAGCAGGGTGCCATAGACGAACACTCTCAAAAGGGCGGCCCCACTAAGGTTGGCGTGATACGGGGTATCTGCATTTTTTCAATCGGTTGTTCAAACGTTAACCAGGCGCGCCGACAATCCCGGCGCGCCTGATTTTGTGACATAGTTAACCCTGGGGAACAAGGACACATCGGGGGTTTTATGGAAGGCTCGGCAAGGCTTCCTTATTCCGGGGCGCAACACCAGGCGCTTCTGGATACGCTTTATGCCACGCCCACGGATCCGGCGCTGTGGCGGCACTTTCTCCACCAGTTGGTCACCGTCAGCCAATCCCGGTCGGCCCGCCTGCTGGTGCTCGACAAGGCGGCGGAGACGGTGCGCTCCAGCACCAAGATCAACATCGACGACCGCGCCCATCAGGATTACGTGAATTATTTCGTCAACACTTGCCCCTGGCGGCCGGAGTTGCGCGAAAAGCCCACCGGACGGCTCTACTCCACCTATCTGGATTTTTCCTGCCGCCAACGCCGTTTCTACCAGACCGAGTTCTACAACGACTGGGCCCGTGAGCTGGATATCCACCACGGTGTCTGCGGCACCGTTTATCAGACCCACGACTACACCGTGCAGCTTCTGGTACAGCGCACCGGCGGCCAGGGCCCCTATCAGGCGCCGGACACCCGCTGGTTCAATGAGTTGGTGCCTCATGTACGCCGGGCCATCGACCTCACCCGTCATGTGCATCAGTTGGAATGGGGGCACCGTGGCGCGCAAACCGCCGCGCACCGACCGTTCGCCGTGCTGGGCAAAGGCGGCCGCGTGGAATTTCTCTGCGACCGGGCACAGGCACTGATCGCCGGCGAAGACAGCCTGGTCTGCCGGCACGGACGCCTGACGCCGAAGCAACAAGGCCCGCGGGAGCGCTTCCTGGCTCTGGTGGACAACACCATCGCCGGCGCCGGCCGCGATTGGCGTCACCCCGGCGGCACTGTGTCTCTGCCCCGCCGGAAGGGCGGCAGGCTGGTGTGCATGGTGAGTCCGATCGCACCCGCCACCGGCGGTGCTCTTCTGGCTCCGGAAGGCCGGGCGTTGGTGTATTTCCATGCGCCGGAGTACGAGGCCACGGTGGACGAGCAGCGGATTGCCGAGTTGTTTGATCTGACGCCGGCGGAAGCGCGCGTGGCCGCCGCGATCGCCGAGGGCAGCGATCTCAAGACCCTGTCGGAACGTTTGTGCTTGTCGGTGGAGACGGTGCGCGCGCAGTTGAAATCGGTGTTCCGGAAAACCGGCACCCGCCGGCAAAACGAACTGGCGGCGCGCATTCTTCTTTCTCCGGCCCTGCGCCCCCGCGAGGCCCCTCCCATCAGACTGGCCTAGGGTTGGATCTCGCCGGTCAATCGATCAGTGGCAACCGGTGCTCCAGGGTAGCGGCGCGGACCGCGTCCGGAATGCGGATCTCCGTGGCCAGGGGCAGATGGTCGGAAAGCAGACAGTCGGTGAGCACCCGGCTGTGGCTGGCCTGCAATTCCGGGGACGCCAGAATATGGTCGATATGCCGGTCCGGGGCCCAGCTCGGAAAGGTGTTCAGGTCTCCCTCCACGGCCCTCAGACCCAACTCCGCCAGGGGCGAATGGCCAAGATGCTCCAGCCGGCAATTGAAGTCGCCCACCACCACCGCGTACCGGAACGGCGCCAGCAACCGCGTGATGTAGGCCAACTGGGTATTGCGCATCTTCTCACCCAGCGCCAGATGCACCACCGCCAGCACCAACGGCTCCACGGGATGGCCGAACTTGACCAGAATCACGCCGCGCCCGGGCAAGCCGGGGAGGATGTGGTCCTCCACGGAATAGGGCGTCAACCGGCTTAGAAAGCCGTTGCTGAACTGTCCCAGCCGGCCCAGGTTGCGGTTGAGTTGTTGATGCCAGAAAGGAAAATCGGCCAGGGAAGCCAGATGGACCAACTGGTTCACATTGCGTGAACGCAAACTGCCGCCATCCACCTCCTGCAAACCGACCACGTCGAAATGGCGGACCACGTCGGCGATCTGCTCGATGGTCTCGACACTGCGCGGGTGCGCCACCAGATGCTTCCAGCTGCCGGTGAAATACTCCCGGAACCGGCTGGTGCCGATGCCCGCCTGGATATTGAAGCTGAGCAACCTGAGAGTGTCGTCCGGCAGGGTTACCTCGCGCACCCGGCGGGTGCGTCGGTGCCCTTCGCGGGCGAAGGAAAACCCGGCGGGCCGGGTTTTCCAGGATTGGTACGCGGTTCGCGCGCGCTCCAACAGCATTGCGTTTTAACTCCCGAGCGGGCTAGGGGCGCTCCTTCTCCACCAGAAAGTCGATCACGTCGAACATCTCCTGGTTGTTACGCAGGCCTTCACGAAGAATCAGATACTTCCCGTTGACCACGAAAGACGGCACGCCGCGAATTTGATAGTCCCGGGCCAGCGCATCGGTCTGACGCAGCTTGGTGGACACCCCGAAAGAGCTGTAGAGCTGGTTGAACTCGTCTTCTTCCACGCCGTACTTCTCGAAGAAGTCCGCCAGGGCGGTGGGGGTGAACAGCGGCTCCCGGTGCTTGTGAATGGCGTCGAACAGAGGCTTGTGAACCTCATCCACCTTATCGAGGATATCCGCCACGTAATAGGCGCGGGCCAGGGGCTCCGCGTTACGCAGGAAGGTCACCGGCGAGCGCACATAGTTCACGTAATCCGGCTTGTCCTGCAGCCAGTCCTCGACGATCGGCTCCAGGCTGAAGCAATGCGGGCAGATGTAGGAAAAGAACTCGCGCACTTCCACCTTGTCCGGATCGTCCACATTGCCCGGCGCGTCCAGCACCTTGTAGTGGGTCCCTTCCGCGTAGCGGGCGTGTTCGCCGCCGGACTGCGCCCAGGCCGCCGTGGTGAGTGTGAGGCCGAGCAGCAGCGCCATGACCGTTCGCAACATGAGGTTCTCCTTGTTGTTGGCTGTTCCACTGTAATCGTCGCAGATAGGACCGTGGCAAAGCGAAAACGCTCCCCGCCACCGGGCCTTTGCACGAAAGATGCATTATTACCGCATTGGCGCCGTTTTGCCCATGAACGGCGGCCACAAAAAAGGCAGCCCGAGGCTGCCTTTTCGTCACGCACCGTGCAAAGCGGCGCTTATTCGCTGTCGCGCTCCGGCGCGGAGAGGCCCGCCACGAAGCTGGAAACCGCTTGGATCTGGGCATCGCTCATTTTCGCCGCCAGGGTGCGCATCATCGCCTGGGGATCGTTGTCACGCTTGGCCATATCGCCGATGTCCTCGCGGCCGACGGCGCGGAACGCCCGCAGCTGGCTTTCCGTGTAGGCGGGCTGCTGGCCGGCCAGAGCCGGGAAGCCGGCGGCGTCCACGCCTTGACCGGCGGGGCCGTGGCAACCGGCACAGGCGGGGATACCCTTCTCGACGTCACCGCCCCGGTAAATACGCTCGCCCATTTCCACCAGATCCGGCTTCACCTGCCCGGTCTGCACGGTCTGTTCCGCGTAGAAGGCGGCCAGATCCTGCATGTCCTGCTCGCTGAGGTTGGCGGCCTGCCCCTGCATGATGGCATTCTCGCGCTCACCGGATTTAAAGGCTTTAAGCTGCTTGATCAGATAGGGCTCGCCCTGCCCCGCCAGGCTCGGATACTGGCCGGAGGGGGAGTTGCCGTCCGGACCATGGCAGGCGGCGCACACCTGGGCTTTCTCTTTACCGGCTTCCGGGTCGCCCTCGGCCAGGGCGAAGGGGGTGGCCACCACGGCAGCCAACAGCACGAACAGCTTGAAACACTTCATGGCCTTTCCTTCAAGAGCAGGGATTACTTGGTCATGTATTCAATAAGAGCACGATAATCTTCTTTGGAGCAGTCGCCGCACATGCCGCCCGGGGGCATGGCGTTGTAGCCCTCCTCGACGTGCTTGACCAGCGTGTCCATGCCTTTGTCCAGGCGCGGCTTCCAGGCGGCCTGATCCCCGGTTTTGGGGGCACCGGCGGCACCGCTGGCGTGGCAGTAGGTGCAGCTCTGATCATAGAGCTCTTTGACGGATTCGGCCTGGGCGCCGGCCGTCAGGCTCATAGCGATGGTCAGGACAAGCCCCGTGGCAAAACCTTTCATGCGAATCTCCCCATGAGCTGGCGACATGCTGGCTTACTCAGGCGTCGGCGGCGAATTTGCCTTTGCGCTCAAACACCTGTAGAACGTCGGCCGCGCGACGAACGCGCGACGGCGCGCATTATATACTAGAGGTCCGCTCCCGTCATATGCCTTATTAAAGGCGCGGGTATTCGCCGATCACGCTCACCGAGAGACCCGTCATGGCCCAAGACCCCACCCAGCGTCTTCTCCATCAGGCCCGCTTCTTGAAAAGCGCGCAGAACGTGGAACAGTGCCCTCCGGACGCGGGCTTCGAAGTGGCGTTTGCCGGCCGCTCCAACGCCGGCAAATCCAGCGCCATCAACCGCCTCACCGGCCAGCGAACCCTGGCGCGCACCTCCAAGACCCCGGGTCGAACCCAATTGCTGAACTTCTTCGAGCTGGACGAGGAGCGGCGTTTGGTGGACTTGCCCGGCTACGGCTACGCCAAGGTGGACAAGAACACCCGGCAGCAATGGCAGCGCGACCTGGACGACTACCTGGCCCGCCGGCAAAGCCTCACCGGGCTGGTACTGCTGATGGACATCCGCCATCCGCTCAAGGACTTCGACCGCTTGATCCTCGAGTGGTCGGCGCGCGCCGGCATGCCGCTGCATCTGCTGATCACCAAGGCGGACAAGCTCAAGTACGGCGCCGCCAAGAACACCCTCTTGCAGGTACTCAAAGAAGTTCGCGACCACCCCGCCCCGCTCAGCGCCCAGCTGTTTTCCGCCACCAACGGCAACGGCTGCGACGAGGCCTGGCGCCAGCTCGGCATCTGGCTGGCGGTCCCACCGGACCCGGCGGACTGACCGGGCCCGTCACTCCGGCGACGTTTTACGACACCATTCCGGCGCAGCGGCCCCTTCGGCGACATCACACCCTCAGGCTATAAGCCACTGATATAAAACGCTTTTCCCTTTTCTTGCAAAACAGGCATGGCTCTTGCTTTTAATACCGGCAAGAAGAAGGAAGAGGGGATGTCCCACTTTTCAGTGGGCAAAAAAAATCCCTGGCAGCAAGTGGGGGAAGGGAACGACTGCGCTGCCAGGGAGGCTTGCCGCCCCGGCCTCCTGGGGGAGAGACCGGGGTGTCCAGAAGCTACGAACCGGTGAGGGTACTGGGGGATCGGGGGTACCGGCCCGTAGCTATTGATTAGGACCGGCCGCCTTTCGAAAAAGTTTCCACGTCCGAATACCTTTTACAAATTTCATGGTTTCTATATTCCCGGCTTTATTAAACGCCCTTGCAGCTACTGCTTCCAGGGGCCGCCGCGGGTATCGTCACGACGCTTCAAATTGCGGTGCATGGCCGCCTTGGCCAGCATGTGCGCCGATACCGGAGCGGTAATAAACAGAAACAAAACGATCAGTACTTCCTGTAATTGCAGCGCCTGCTCCTGCCAGGAGAAAAACAGCAGTGACCCGAGGATGGTGCCGCCCACCCCCAGGGTGCTGGCCTTCGTGGGGCCATGCAGACGCAGATAGAAATCGGACAGCCTGGTCAGGCCGATCGACCCCACCAGCGCGAACACCGCGCCCACCAGAATGAAGGCGCTGACCAGAAATTCAACGATCCCGTTCATAGTATTGCCCTCACTCGATAATATCGCCACGCAACATGTATTTGGCCACCGCCACGGTGCTCACGAAACCAATCAGCGCGATCAGCATGGCGGCCTCGAAATAGAGCTTGCTGTTCGACGCGATGCCGTACAGCACGATCAGACCGATGGTGTTGATGTACATGGTGTCCAGGGCCAGAGCCCGGTCCGGCAAGGTGGGCCCGCGCAGCAACCGGTACAGGTTGAGCAGCAGGGCCAGCACGAACAGGCCGAAGGCTATCGTCAGGGATATTTCTAACATTCGAAGATCTCCTTCAGCGGCCGCTCATAGCGCTGCTTGATCTGTTTGACCATGGCGTCTTCATCGTCCACGTCCAGGGCGTGGATCAGCAGCGTGCGCCGGTCCTCGCTGACATCGGCGCTGACCGTGCCCGGCGTCAACGAGATGGTGCTCGCCAGCAACGTGATCGCGAACTCATCGGTGAGGTCCAGCGGCAATTCCACGAACCCGGGCCGCAAACGCCGGGGTGGCCCGACGATCAGGATCGCCACCGCCACGTTGGCGGTGAGAATATCCCAGTGCACCACCAGCACGAACCACAACAGCTTGGGGAAGTTGCGCAGCCGCGGCACGTTGGGCCAGAACGACTGGGTGCCCAGCGGCAACACCACCGCGAGCACCAGACCGAGCAGGGCGTGCCCCCAGGAAAAGCCGTTGAGCAGCATCCAGGTGCCCCACAGGAACAGGCTCAAAAGCGGAAACGGCAATAGACGACTCATAACGCACTCTCCCCGGCGCCCAGCACCGCGTCGATATACAAGCCTGGTTGCGCCCACTGCCCGGCCACCGCCAGACAGGCTTCCAACACCGGCTCGCCCCACAGCGCCAGAGCCGGCGTGGTCGCCAGCAGCGCCACGGCGGCCGCCAGGCGCGGCCCATCCAGGCGCAGCGCCTGGCCATCGCCGGTGGCCCGCCAAAACAGCGTCGACCCGGCCCGGCTCAGGCCAATCAGAGCGATCAGGCCGCCCCCCAGCAACAACAGCCAGTACAGCGGGGCCGGCACCGACTGCAACAAGGCGACCTTGCCGACAAATCCGGACAGAGGCGGCAGACCCACCACGGCCACGGCGCCGGCGAAGAACAGCGCGCCCAGCACCCCGCGTCCGGTGGGGGACGGGCCCGCTTCAAGCCGGTCCGCCAGCTCGCCACGGCCCCGGGCCACCAGGTCCGCCAGCAAGAACAGACCACCGCACACCAGGGTCGAGTGAATCAGGTAGTACAACATGGCGCCGAACGCCTCCGGTGACGACCAGGCCAGCCCGGCCACCAGCGTGCCCACCGACATCACCAACAAATAGGCGATCATCTCCCCCAGGCGGCGTGCACCGAGCACGCCCACCGCCGCCAATCCCAGGGTGATCAGCGCCAGGACCCACAACGGGTCGCGGCCGAGCCCCGCCAGCGCACCGCCGCTAAAGGCCAGCCCATAGACCCGGGCAATGGCGTAGATGCCCACCTTGGTCATGATCGCGAACAACGCCGCCACCGGCGCGGTGGCGCTGGCGTAGGTGGCGGGCAACCAGAAATACAACGGGAACAGGGCCGCTTTAAGGCCGAACACCACCCACATCAGCAACCCGGAGAGCCGCGCCAGGTCCAGGCTGTTGCCCTCCAGTTCGCTCACTTTGACCGCGAAGTCCGCCATATTGAGCGTGCCCGTGGTGCCATAGGCGAGCCCCAGCGCGACCAGGAACAGCGCCGAGCCGATCAGGTTGAGCACCACATAGTGGATGCCGCCCTTCACCCTGGCCGGGCCGCGACCGTGCAGGGCCAGGCCGTAGGAAGCGATCAGCAATACCTCGAAGAACACGAACAGGTTAAACAGGTCCCCGGTCAGAAAGGCGCCGTTGATACCCATCAATTGCAACTGGAACAGGGCGTGGAAGTTGGCGCCCCGCCGGTCGTCGCCACGGCTGCCGTAGATCAGCGCCGGCAACGCCAGCACCGCGGTCAGCAGCACCATCAGAGCGCTCAGCCGGTCGAGCACCAGCACGATGCCGAACGGCGCCCGCCAGTCCCCCAGCTGATAGACGCCGATATCACCGGCGGCGGCCTGTTGCCACAGGCCCAGCGCCACCGGGATCAGCGCCAACGTCGTCAGCAAGCCGGTAACGCGGCGCAGCCGCTGACGCTCGCGGACCTCCAGCAAAAGCAGCATGCCCGCGAAAGCGGGGATCAGAATCGGGGCGATGATCAAATGTTCCATCAACGGCCCTCCCCTTGGGACCCGCCGTGGGACTCACCGTCCACATGATCACTCTTCATTTCGCCCTGGCCGCGCAGGGCCAGCACCACGAGAAAAGCGGTCATGGCAAAACCGATCACGATGGCGGTCAGCACCAGCGCCTGGGGCAAGGGGTCGCTGGGGTTTTCGGACATGCCCACCACCGGCACCTGATTAAGACTCAGCCGGCCGGAGACGAACACGAACAGGTTGACCCCATAGCTGAGCAGGGTAATGCCCAGAATCACCGGAAAGGTGCGCGCCCGCAGAGTCAGATACACCCCGCTGCCGACCAGCGTGGCGATCATCAACGCAATCATCATTTCCATCAGGCGTCTCCTCTCTGGCCGGCGTCATCGTCCATCCCGACACCGGAGCCCTTGTCGTCCAGCATCGACAGCTTGCCGAGGTTGGCCAGCATCAGCAGAGTGGCGCCCACCACGGTGAGGAAGACACCGGTATCAAACAGCATGGCGCTGGCTACTTCGAACTTACCCACCAGCGGCCAGTGGATGTAATCGAAGGTGCTGGTCAGGAACGGATGACCGAAGAACCAGGACGCCAGACCCGTGACCCCGGCCAACAGCAAGCCCAGCGCCACCACCGGGTGATAATCGCCGGGCATGCGGTAGTGCATCCAGCGCACCCCGGACGCCACGTACTGCAACAGCAACGCCACCGAAGTGACCAGGCCGGCGATGAAACCGCCGCCGGGCAGGTTGTGGCCGCGCAGGAAGATATACACCGACACCAGCAGCGCCAGCGGCAACAACGGCCGCGAGATGGTCACCAGCACCAGCGGATGCGCATCGCGCGCCCAGGGCCGGCCCATGGCGTCCGCCCGCGGCGACGTCAGCTCAAGGTCCTTGAGCAGCGCATAGATGCCCATGGCGGCAATGCCCAGCACGGTGATTTCACCGAAGGTGTCAAAGCCCCGGAAATCCACCAGGATCACGTTGACCACATTGGTGCCGCCGCCGCCCGGCTTGGCGTTTTCCATGAAGAACCCGCTGATGCTGTTGAAGTCGCTGGTCATCATGGCGAACGCCATCACCCCGACGCCGCCACCGACCACCACCGACAGAATCAAATCCCGGCTTACCCGGAATACACCGGATTCGGCGCTGGTGCGCACCGGCAGAAAATACATGGCCAGAATCAGCAGCATCACCGTGACCACTTCCACGGAAAGCTGGGTCAGGGCCAGGTCCGGGGCGGAAAAGCGCACGAACACCAGGGACACCACCAGACCCACCACGCTGATCGACATGATCGCCGTCATCCGGTGGCGATGCAGAATGGCGGTGATCACCGCGGCCACGATCAGCATCGCGCCGGCCAGCAGCGACACCCCGTCCAGGGGCAGCAACGCCCGTTCGCCGCTCAATAAACGCGGACCCAACTGCGTCAGCAGCACCAGCGAGACCACCGCCAGCAACCAGGCCACGTAGGTCTGCAGAGAGCCGGTGCGCAAGCGCCCGCTAAACGCCCCGGCGAACCGGGCCACCGCCTGCATGACGCGCTCGAAAATCAGGTTGGCGTTGATCTCCGGCAAACGCGCGTGCCACCGGAACAGGCGCTGCCGCTGACTGTAGACCAGCACGCCGCCGACCAGGGCGATGACGCTCATCAACAGCGGCAGATTGAAGCCGTGCCAGATCGACAGATGGTAATCCGGCAGGGTGCCGCCCAACGTGGCGGCGCCCGCCACCGCCAACAGCCCGGCCACGGTGAGCGCCGGGAACACACCCACCGCCACGCACAGCGCCACCAGTATTTCCACCGGCACCTTCATGTAGCGCGGCGGTTCATGGGGCGGGAACTTGGGCAGATTCACCGGTTCGCCGTTGAAAAAGACGTCATGGATAAACCGGGCCGAGTAGGCCACCGACAACACCCCGCCCAGGGTGGCCCCCAGCGGCAGCACCCAGCTCAGAGCCCCGAGCCGGTCGGACTGCAGCGTCTCGGCGAAGAACATTTCCTTGGACAGGAAGCCGTTGAGCAAGGGCACCCCGGCCATGGCCGCCGAGGCCACCATGGCCAGCACGGCGGTGTACGGCATGTAGCGCCACAAACCGTTGATGCGGCGCATGTCCCGGGTCCCGGTCTCGTGATCAATGATGCCGGCGGCCATGAACAGCGACGCTTTGAAAGTGGCGTGATTGATGATGTGGAACACCGCCGCCACCGCCGCCAGTTCGGTGTTGAGGCCGAACAGCAGGGTGATCAGACCCAGATGGCTGATGGTGGAATAGGCCAGCAAACCTTTCAGGTCATGCTGGAACAGCGCGGCCAAGGCCCCCCAGAGCAGCGTCGCCATGCCGGCCAGCGTGACCAGATCGAACCACAGGTCGGTGCCCGCCAGCATCGGGTAGAAGCGGGCCAGCAAAAACACCCCCGCCTTGACCATGGTCGCGGAGTGCAAGTAAGCGCTTACCGGCGTCGGCGCCGCCATGGCATGGGGCAACCAGAAGTGGAACGGAAACTGGGCACTTTTGGTGAAAATGCCCAGCAACACCAGGCACAGAATCACCGGGTAGAGCCCGCTGGCGCGGATCGCGTCGCCGCTGGCCAGCGCCTCGCCCAGGGAATAGCTGCCCACCACCTGGCCGATCAACAGCACCCCGGCAAGCAGCGCCAGTCCGCCCAGACCGGTGACGGTCAGTGCCATGCGCGCGCCTTTCCTGGCGCCGCTGTTGTGCGACCAGAAACCGATCAGCAGAAACGAACTGAGGCTGGTCAGCTCCCAGAACACCACCAGCAACAACAGATTGTCGCTGGTCACCACCCCCAGCATGGCGCCCATGAACAGCAGCAGGTAGGCGTAAAAACGCCCCGCTTTCTCATCGGCGGAGAGATAGTAACGCGCGTACAGAATAATCAGCAGACCGATGCCCAGCACCAGCATCGCGAACATCAGCGACAGCCCGTCCAGGCGGAACGCCAGCTCCAGGCCCAGGCTGGGCAACCACGACAGGGAAGAGAGGACCGTTTCGCCGGCGATGACCCGCCACGCGGGCGTCACCAGCAACGCCAGAGCCAGGGCCGGCAAGGCCGCGGCGCTCAGCGCCAGCAGCGTGCGCGAGGCGCGGCAGCGTTCGGCCAGCGGCGGCAGTGCGGCCCCTAGAAAGGGCAGCAGCACCAGGATGGAAAGGTTCATAGGTAATCCGTTGTCAGTTGCGGCGACGCCGCGTCGAGCTTATCAGTAAACCATCAATTCAGGGTGACAACGGGCGGATCCGGAAAATAGGGGCGGCGGCCCCGCCGCGGGCAATGGGCGGGAATACTCATCATTCTGTGGTGCCGCAACTGGCAGTCCATGCAAAACCGAATCACTAAAAAGGATCCGTAGTATGCCACGCCGGGCCGGGGCGAACACAAGACCGCCGGCGGGGCTATTCCAGCTCGCCCACGAACTGGTTGTAGAACTGCCGCGCGGTGCGTCCGGAGCGCCCGCCCCGCTCCATGGAAAAGCGGCGGGCGAGAATGTGCAGTTGATCGCGGTCGGCCACCTCGCCGAACAGGTGGTCGACGATCTCGAAATACCGCGCTTCATTAATGGGGTAAAAGCTCAGCGACAGGCCGAACCGGTCGGACAAGGAAATTTTCTCCTCCACCACGTCGCCGTGATGAATCTCGCGGCCCACCACCCGGCTCTGCGCGTTGTCGGCTTGATACTCGGACACCAGATGCCGGCGATTGCTGGTGGCGTACAGTCGGATGTTCTCCGGCGGCAGCTCCAGTGAACCCTCCAGCACGCTTTTGAGATGCTTGTACTGGGTCTCACCGTCCTCGAAGGCGATGTCGTCGCAGTACACCACGAAACGCTGAGTACGCTCCCGGAGATCGTCGACGATTTCCGGCAGGTCCACCAGATCCTGTTTTTCCACCTCAATCATGCGCAGCCCACGTGGCGCGTATTCATTGAGCAGCGCTTTCACCAGCGACGACTTGCCGGTGCCCCGGCTGCCCCACAGCAACGCGTGGTTGGCCGGTTTGCCGGCCAGGAAGCGCTCGGTGTTCTGAATCAGCTTTCGTTTCTGGGTGTCCACGCCGAGCAAGTCGTCCAGCGCCACCGGGTCCAGGTGCCGCACCGGTCTCAGCCGCTGCTGTCTGGGCCGCCAGATAGCGGCCGCCTCCGCGCGCCAATCAACGTGATCCATGCTTTCCCCGTTAAAAAATCAGGTCAATAATATTGCCACGGCTGCCCGGGCGACTAAAGAACTTGCTTGCCCGGCCCGGGTCCACCTTTAACATGTACCCAGAATAAAACACGCAACCGACCCCGGAGACCCCCATGATTCGTCTTCCCCTCGCCGGCCTCACATTGATCCTGGCAACCGCGGGCTGCACCCACACTCCGCCGGACCTGCCGGACAACGCCCGCGCGTGCCCGGAGCCACGCCCGCAAATGTGTACCATGGACTACCGCCCGGTGATCGGCCTGGACAAGAACGGCCAGACCCTGGGCGAATACAGCAACGCCTGCAGCGGTTGCGCCAAGGAAGGTGTCGCCTACACCGTGCCGGCCAAATAAACCCCGTCCAAGGATACCGCTTTGCCGCTCTCGCCCGTGCGCCGGTTACTGGATTTCGACGCGCAATACCGCCGCGACCAGCAACACACTCCGGACTTTCTGCATCGCCGCGACCGCCGTCTGGCGCTGGCCCGGGAACAGGACGGCGGCCCGCCGCCGGACGCCGCCGCCTGGCTGAGCGCCCTGGACGCCCCCGGCGCCGGACAAGCGTTACGCCCCTGGCGCCGTGCCCGGACCGCGCTGACCCTGGCGGGCGCGGCGCTGGGCGTACTGACCATGCTCGGCGTGCTGTACGTGGACGGCCAGGGCCGCATCAACGTCACCCTGATTATCGCGCTGGCACTACTGCAACTGCTGCTTGCCCTGGCGACCACCGCCCAGGCGTTGAGCGGCCGGCGCCCCTGGGGCCGCCTGTTGGGGCGCGGCACCGGCACCGACACGCCGGTGCTCAAACAGCTGCATCCGCAGCTCGCCGCCCGGGCCGCCCACGGCGCCGGCCTGGCGTTCGCGGTCACCGCCCTGCTGACCCTGTTGGTCCAGGTGCTGGTGCGGGATCTGGCGTTCGGCTGGAGCACCACCCTGCAGACGTCCGCGCCCGCCTATCACGCCCTGGTGGAACATCTCGCCTGGTCCTGGCGCGGCTGGTTGCCCGGCGCGGTGCCCGGCCTGGATCTGGTGGAGCACTCCCGCTACTTCCGGCTGAATAACGAGCCGCCCACCGACCCGGAACGGCTGGGCGGCTGGTGGCCGTTCCTGGCCATGCTGTGGCTGTGCTACGTGCTGCTGCCAAGGCTGGTCCTGCTGGGCCTGGCGCGTCTGCACCTGAACCACCGCGCCGGCACGCTGCTGCGGCGGCACCCGGGCTGGGCCGCCCTGCGCGAACGATTCGCCACACCCTGGGTGGACAGCGGCCAGGCACCGGCCGCCACCGGTTCCGGGCCGGCGGAGCCGGCCAACGCCACGCCGGCGCCTGCGCCGGAACGCGCCGTGGTGATCCGCTGGGCCGGCGCCGGCGGCGTCGCCCTCGCCGGGCGCCTGCTCAAGAACGCCCCCTTGCAGGTGCTCGAGGCCGGTGGCAGCGCCAGCCTGGAGCAGGACCGCGATACCCTGACCCGGGCGGATCTGGGTCTGCCGGTGGTGGTACTGACACGGGGCTGGGAGCCGCCCACCGGCGAGCTGGCGGATTTCATCGACGACGCCCGCGACCGCCTGCCGGCGGACACCGACATCGCGCTGCTTGCGCTCGCCGCCGACGACGATACCGCCACCGTGGACGGCGCCCTGCTCGCCCAATGGCAACGCTTCGCGGACCGGCACCCGCCGGTCAGGCTGTGCCGCCCATGACCGAGCGCGCCACTCCCCGTTTCGCCGTGGTCGGCCACCCCAACAAGGGCAAGTCGAGTATCGTCGCCACCCTGGCCCAGAACGATGGCATCGCCATCGCTCTGGAACCCGGCACCACCCGGGAAAACGGCCACTACCCACTGCGGGTGGACGACCGGCTGCTGTATGAGTTAATCGACACCCCCGGCTTCCAGCGCCCCCGCCGTGTGCTCGCCTGGCTACAGGCACACAGCCTGTCGGCGTCCGACCGGCCGGACACGGTGCGCGCCTTCGTCACCCAACACCGGGACGACCCGCGCTTCCACGACGAGTGCCAACTGCTGGCGCCGATCCTGGACGGCGCCGGCATCCTCTATGTGGTGGACGGCGCGGTGCCTTACAGCCACGAACAGGAAGCGGAGATGGAAATCCTGCGCTGGACCGGCCGCCCCAGCCTGGCGCTGATCAACCGTATCGGCGACGGCGACCATCTGGCGGACTGGCGCGCCGCCCTGGGCCAGTACTTCCGGATCGTGCGCGACTTCGACGCGGTGCACGCGCCCTTCGAGGCCCACCTGAGCCTGCTGCGTGGTTTCGGCCAGCTGGCCCCGGAATGGGAAGGGCCGCTTGAGGAAGCCACCACCCATCTGCGCGACCAGCGCCGGCACCGCCAGCACCAGGCGCTGCAACTGATCGCCGCCGCCCTGGCGGACATGCTCACTCACCGGGAAACCGGGCGACTGCGCGACGACGGCAATCGCGACGCCCTGGAACACGACCTCGCGCAGCGCTGGCGGGACTGGCAACGCCAGCGGGAGCAGCGCCTGCGCCGCGACGTGGAGGCTCTCTACCAGCACCGCCACCTGCGCCGCCGGGAGCAGGCCCTGGCGTGGCAACCGGGCAGCGATCTGTTCAGCGAGCAGGCGCGCCGCACCTGGGGCGTCAGCCGCACCTACCTGGCCACCGCAGGCTTCGGCGCCGGGGCCCTGGGCGGAGCCGGCATCGACGCCCTCGCCGCCGGGCATTCGCTGGGGGCCGGCGCGCTGATCGGCGGCGTACTGGGCGCCGCCGGCAGCGTGTTCTATGGCGGCAAATACGCGGACAAACTGGCGCCGTTGAAACTGCTCGAGCGTTTCACCGGCGGCGCCGAGGCCGCTTTTGGCCCGGTCCGCGACCCGCAGTTCGGTTATGTGGTGCTGGGCCGCGCCCTGGAGCACTGGCACCGGGTCAGTCATCGCAACCACGCCGGGCGTGACCCGCTCACTCTTGGCGAGGCGGACCGCCACTGGCTGGAACAACTGCCCCGTGGCCAGCGCCAGCGACTGCAGAAAGCGTTGCTGGATCCACCGCGCGAGCCCGGGGATGTGAAGCGCCGGGATGCTCTGGAAAGTGCTGTGGAACAGGCGGGTGAGGCGTTTTTGGTTTGGCGGGTGGAGGTGTCCTAGTGCGTCTCTGGCATCCTGCCGGGAGCTTCGCTCCCTTTCGCGGGCCGGGCCCGCTCGCACAAGGTTACTTCGTGGCTTAGTGGGAGGACCGTTCGCGTCGGTAGTGGCGGGGCGCCACACCCATTACTTTTTTGAACAGGCGCGAAAAGTAATAGGGGTCGTCGTGTCCCAGGTGGCGGGCGATATCGCTGACGCCCAGGTCGCTGACGTCCAGCAGGTAGCAGGCGCGGCTGATTTTGAGGTGCTGGAACGCCTGCATCGGTGTCTGCCCGGTGAGGCGTTTGTATTCGCGAATAAAATGATAGCGCGACAGGGTGCTGGTGGCGGCGACCAGGTCGTCCAGGGCGAGCCGCTCGTGAAGGCGGCTTTGCAGGTAGCTCTGCACCCGGTCCACATCCAGCGCCGCCTGGCGGGCCTGCTGACGGCGCCGCACCAGGGCCAGAAAGGTGAGCAGACCGCGCAATACGTTGGCGGCGTGCACCTGATGGTGGGTCTGAAAACTGACCGCGGTGGCGAGCAGCACTTCGAACTCTTCGCTGAGCCGCGAGTGCAGGCCCACCGGCACCAGGCCGGCGCGCGGGTCCGGCTCGATGGCGTCGAAGAAAGCGTCCACGGCGGCGCCGCCCAGGTGCACCCAGTATATCGTCCAGGGGTCGTCCGGGCGGGCCCGATAACGGTGTGGCTGACCTTCGCGGAACAGCAAAACGTCGCCGGGACCCACCGGGTGGGTGTCGCCGTCCAGGTCCACCTCGCCACGCCCGGCGACGCAATAAATCAGCAGATGATCGCGGGGCGAGGCGCGCCCCATCTGGTGGCCGGCGGCGCGCGGGTAATAGCCCACCCCGTGGGGCAGGCAGTCACCGCACAGCGGATGCCCGCCCAGCGTCTGGATCAGCGCCTGGGGCACGACAATGCGGCGGCCATCCCGTGGCAACGGCCACTGGGAGGTTTCGATAACGGAGACGTCGCTGGAATCCATACCGCAATATAATCCATTAGTGGTCAATAGAAACCATCCGCACGCGGACAATACTGTGGTACACCATAGCAATAATAGAACAACACCCCACTTTCGGAGGCCCCATGACCACGCGACTGCCGCAACTGATCAACGGCGAATTCCAGCAAAGCCGCACGGACACCTGGATTCCCGTCACCAATCCGGCCACCCAGGAGGTGCTCTGCGAAGTACCGGCGGCCACCGCCGAGGAAATGGAGAACGCCATCCGCTCCGCCCGGGAGGCCTTCCTGGAATGGCGTGAAACGCCGGTGTCCGAGCGCGCCCGGGTGATGCTGCGCTACCAGCATCTGCTCAAGGAACACCACGACGAGATCGCCGAGGTGCTGGCCAAGGAAACCGGCAAGGTGTTCGCGGACGCCAAGGGCGACGTGTGGCGCGGCATCGAAGTGGTGGAACACGCCGCCAACATTGCCTCGCTGATGATGGGCGAAACCGTGGAAAACGTGGCGCGCGGCATCGACGGCCACGCCTGGACCCAGCCGCTGGGCGTGTGCGCGGGCATCACGCCGTTCAACTTCCCGGCGATGATTCCGCTGTGGATGTTCCCGATGGCGATCGCCTGCGGCAACAGTTTCGTGCTCAAACCGTCCGAACAGGACCCGATGACGCCCAATATTCTCGCCGAGCTGTTCCTGCGTGCCGGCGCGCCCAAGAATCTGCTGCAAGTGGTCCACGGCGGCAAGGAACAGGTGGATACCCTGCTCACCCACCCGGAAATCAAGGCGGTGTCCTTCGTCGGCTCGGTGCCGGTGGGTCAGCACGTCTACCGCACCGCCACCGACCACCTCAAACGCGCCCAGTGTTTCGCCGGCGCCAAGAACCACATGGTGGTGATGCCCGACGCGCGCAAGGACCAGGTGATCAGCAACCTGGTGGGCGCCTCCTGTGGCGCCGCCGGCCAGCGTTGCATGGCGATCAGCGTGGCGGTGTTCGTGGGTGAATCGAAACACTGGATCGACGAACTCAAGGACGAGCTGGCCAAAATCCGGCCCGGCGCCTGGGACGACGAGAACGCCGCCTACGGCCCCCAGATCAGCCCCAAGGCCCGCGACCGGGTTCTGACGTTGATCAAACAGGGCCAGGAAGAAGGCGCCACCTGCCTGCTGGACGGTTCCGATTGCACCGTGGACGGTCTGCCCGACGGCAACTGGGTGGGCCCCACCCTGTTCAGCGATGTGACCCCGGAAATGGCGCTCTACAAAGAAGAGATCTTCGGCCCGGTACTGTGCTGCATGACCGTGGACACCCTGGAGGAAGCCCTCGAGCTGGTGAACCACAGCCCCTACGGCAACGGTACCTCGATCTTCACCGCCAGCGGCGCCGCCGCGCGCAAGTACCAGCACGAAGTGGAGGTGGGCCAGGTGGGCATCAATGTGCCGATCCCGGTGCCGCTGCCGTTCTTCAGCTTCACCGGCTGGAAGGGTTCTTTTTACGGTGACCAGCACGCCTACGGCAAGCAGGCGGTGCGTTTCTACACCGAGACCAAGACCGTCACCAGCCGCTGGTTCGACGACGACATTCCGGACGGCGCCCACGGCGGCCCGAACATGACGATTAACTTGAAATAGACCAGGGGCACCAACGTGGATTTTGCCTTCACCGACGAGCAGCTGGCGTTCCGCGACACCGCGCGCCAGTTCGCCGACAAGGAAATGGCGCCGTTCGCCGCCGAGTGGGATCTGCACGGCACCTTCCCCAAGGACACCATCCGTCGCGCCGGCGAACTGGGGTTTTGTTCGCTGTACTGCGACGAGGACCAGGGCGGCATGGGTCTGAGCCGGCTGGACGCGGTGCTGATCTTCGAGCAGATGGCGGCGGGCTGCACCTCCACCACCGCCTTCATCACCATCCACAACATGGCCACCTGGATGCTGTCCCGGTTCGGCTCCGAGACCGTGCGCCAGCGCTGGAACGGGCCGCTGATGAGCGGCGAGGCGCTGGCTTCCTACTGCCTCACCGAGCCCGGCGCCGGTTCCGACGCCGCGTCGCTGAAGACCAGCGCGCGCCGCGACGGCGACCACTATGTGCTGAACGGCGCCAAAGCGTTCATTTCCGGCGCCGGCGACACCGACCTGCTGGTATTGATGGCGCGCACCGGCGGGCCCGGCGCCGGCGGCATTTCCTGCTTCGCGATTCCGGCGGACACGCCCGGCGTCAGCTACGGCCGCAACGAAGACAAGATGGGCTGGAAAAGCCAGCCCACCCGGGCGGTGATTCTCGAGGACGCCCGGATTCCGCTGGAAAACCGCATCGGCGACGAGGGCCAGGGCTTCAAGATCGCCATGGCCGGCCTGGACGGCGGTCGCATCAATATCGCCAGCTGTTCGCTGGGCGCCGCCTCGGCGGCGCTGGCCCAGGCTCAGCACTATGTACAGGAACGCCGCCAGTTCGACCAGCCGGTGAGCGACTTCCAGAGCGTGCAGTTCACCCTGGCGGACATGGCCACGCATCTGGTGGCGGCCCAGCAGATGGTGCGGCTGGCGGCCTGGAAACTGGACAACGGCGACGCCGACAAGGGCACCTTCTGCGCCATGGCCAAGCGGCTCGCCACCGACCTGTGCTTCGACGTCTGCAACCAGGCCCTGCAGCTGCACGGCGGCTACGGCTACATCAAGGAATACCCGCTGGAACGCTATGTTCGCGACAGCCGGGTGCACCAGATTCTGGAAGGCACCAACGAAATCATGCGGGTGATCATCGCCCGCCGGGTACTGAAAGACCTGAGCTTTTTATAAAGCCCGTTTTGAAAAGGAGAATAATATGAAGATCGGCTTTTTCGGGGTCGGCAACATGGGCGGCCCGATGGCGGCCAATCTGGTCAAGGCCGGCCACGCGGTGACCGCCTTCGATCTGGTGCCGGACCTGCTTAAAACCGTGGAGGCGGACGGTGTCGCCGTGGCCGCCGACCCGGCGGCGGCGGTGGCCGGTGCCGAGGTGGTGATCAGCATGCTGCCCTCCGCCGGCGCGGTCACCGGTCTCTATCTGGGCGACGACGGCGTGCTCGACGCCATCCACCCGGACACCCTGATCATCGACTGTTCCACGATCGACGCGGATACCGCCCGACGGGTGGCCACGGCCGCCGCCGACAGCGGCCGGACCATGATCGACGCGCCGGTCTCCGGCGGCGTCGGCGGCGCCAAGGCGGGCACGCTCACCTTTATCTGCGGCGGACCAGAGGCGGCGGTGGAACGCGCCCGCCCGGTGCTCGACTGCATGGGCAAGAACGTGTTCCGGGCCGGCGACAACGGCGCCGGCCAGGTGGCCAAGATTTGCAACAACATGCTGCTCGCCGTGCACATGATCGGCACCGCCGAAGCCCTTCAGCTGGGCGCCGACCATGGCCTGGATCCGGCGGTGTTGTCCGACATCATGAAAGCCAGCTCCGGACGCAACTGGTCCTTGGAAGTCTACAACCCCTGGCCCGGCGTGATGGACGGCGTGCCGTCCAGCAACGACTACAACGGCGGCTTCGCGGTGAAGCTGATGAACAAGGACCTGGGCCTGGCGCTGGAAGCGGCGCTGGCCAGTCAGTCCAGCACGCCCATGGGCTCGCTGGCGAAAAGTCTGTACGCCGCCCTCGGCAACCAGGGCCTGGGCGGCAAGGACTTTTCCAGCATTCAGACGTTCTTCAAGCACCGCGAAGGGTAACGGCGGTCAGTCCTGGATACGCCGCCACGGGCGCGCTTGCTCCAGTTCAAAGGCCAGCTCCAGCAGCGTCTTCTCATCGCCCTGCACGGCGGAGAACTGCACGCCGATGGGTAAGCCCTCGCGGCTTTCGCCCAGCGGCAACGACAGGGCCGGGCTGCCGGAGGCGTTATTGGCGGGGGTAAAACTGACGTACTTGATCAGCCGGTCGATCAGCACCTCGAAGTCCACATTGGGGCTCAAGTAACCGAGCGGCGGCGTGGTGTGGGCGAGCACCGGCGACAGCACCACATCGTAATCCTGAAACGAGCGCGCATAGGCGGTCCAGGTACGCTTGAGCTGGTAGAGCACCGCCGGCGTCTTCCACAGGTTGCGCCGGTAATAACGGTTCAGGCCCAGGGTCAGACCGTCCAGCCGCCGGGCATCGAAGCCGGGCCCGAACAGGGCCCGGCCAAAGGTACTCACCATGAACGCCATGAAACCGTAATAGAGTACGAAGTCGTCGATAAAGCGGCGCTCCAGCGGCACCGGCGCTTCTTCCACATGATGCCCGAGCCCGGCCAGCAGATGACCGGCGTCTTCCACCGCCGCCCGCGTTTGCGGGCAGGTGGGGCTGCCGGTGATCGAATCCACCACCATGCCCACGCGTAGCCGCCGGCCACCCGGCCCCTCGACCCGGCCGATGGGCGGCAGCTTAGGGTTGCGATAATACTGCTCGGCGGCGGCGAAGAAGTTAGCGGTGTCCCGCACGCTGCGCGTGAGCACGCCCTCGGCGATGATGTCGACCGGCAGCGACCGGGACGCCTCCGATTTCACCAACCGCCCGCGCGTGGGCTTGAGGCCCACCAGACCGCAACAGGCGGCGGGAATGCGGATCGAGCCGCCGCCGTCGTTGCCGTGGGCGATGGGCACCGCCCCCGCCGCCACCAGGGCGGCACTGCCGCCGGACGAGGCGCCGCTGGAATAGCCCGGCGCCCAGGGGTTGCGGGTGGCCGGCGCGCCGGCGTATTCGGTGGTGGCGCTGAAACCGAAATCCGGCAGCCGGGTTTTGCCCAGCAGCACCATGCCCTGGTCCAGATACTGACGCGCGAAATGGCTGTCCTTGGCGGCGTTGCGTGGTCGCACCGCGCGGGCCCCGTGGCCGGTGGGCAGCCCCGCCACATCGATATTGTCCTTGATCAGGCTGGGCACCCCGGCGAACTCGCCACCGTCCCGCTGGCGCCGGTCCGCGCTCTGCCGGGCGGCCTTGAAGGTGTCCAGGGCGAGACCGTTCAGCGCCGGATTGACCGTCTGAATGCGCTCTATGGCGGCGTCGGTCAGCTGCGCGGCACTGCGCTCGCCCCGGCGCACCAGATCGGCCAGGGCGGTGGCGTCGTGGTCACCGAGGGCGTCGTCACGGAAAGCGTGGAGGCGCGCTTCAAGGGCGGGGTCGGCATCGTGTTTCATCAGTGGTCCTGCTGTGAAGGCGGTTATTGGCGAAACATAGTACCATGGTGCCATATTCACAGCGGGCCAATCGCCCGGGCCGGAACCTAGCCCCTGGCCCGGTCCACCCGTTTGCCCTGGGCCAGCATGACCCGCGCCAGATGGACCAGGTCGGCGATGCTGGTGACCACCGCGTCCGGACGGTGCGGATGGCTGACGGTGTTGGGGAAGATTTTGTCGAGCCAGGAATCCGGCCAGCCGGCGCCGTTATAGAAGATCGCCGTGATGCCCGCTTCCTTGGCGGCGATCACGTCGGTGGTGCTGTCACCCACATACCAGCAGTTCTCCGCCGGCGTCAGGCCGAGGTTGTCCAGGGCCTTGAGCAGCATGTCCGGTGACGGCTTGCGGTGTTCCACGTCGTCCCCGCAGACAATAGTGTCGAACAGGTCCTCCCAGCCGGTGCCGTCGACAATGCGCAATTCGTGCTCGAGAAACGCCCGCTTGCGGTTGGAGATCAACGCCACCGGCACACCGGAATGTCGCAGCCGCTCCAGTTGGACGCGGATGTCCGCCTCGAGCGGATGGACCTCGTCCACATACTTTTTATAGCAATCATCGAACGCCTGATGGATACGACGCTTGGCGTCGCCATCGGCACCGAACAGCACCTCGAAGATATCGGTGCGTGAAATTTTTCGCTGCGCGGTGATCTTGGGGTGCAGCTTGTTGTGCTCGCGGACGTACTTGACCAGCTTGGCATCCTCAATGGTTTTCGACTCTTCGGGTTTGAGAAGCCGGTCCCAGAGCCCCAGCTCTTTAAGTCTGGGCAGCACATCGTCAACCGCGTGGTACATGGCGTCGTGGGTGTCCACCAGGGTGGCGTGCCAATCGATCAACACGGCCGCGGGCTTGTCGTGGGGCAGTTGCAGAATGCTCATCCCTCAACTTTATCACAGCGCCTGTTACAGGCCGGGGACTTGAAGATTTTTTACGCTTGGCCGCTGATTCCGCCCGCGCCGGAGGTCTATGCTGGAGAGACGGCGAACAACCCGCACGGAGGCCGCCATGAGCAAGGGCTCGCTCGATGAGTACCGCCGCAAGCGCGACCCGGGCGCCAGCCGCGAGCCCGCCGGCGGCGCCGGCGACGCGCCCCGGTTCGTGATCCAGAAGCACGACGCCAGCCAGCTGCATTATGACTTCCGGCTGGCGTTCGACGGCGCCCTGAAGTCCTGGGCGGTGCCCAAGGGCCCGTCCACCGACCCGCGCGAGAAGCGGCTCGCTGTGCAGGTGGAAGACCATCCGCTGGACTACGCCGACTTCGAAGGCGTGATCCCCGAGGGCCACTACGGCGCCGGCACCGTGATGGTCTGGGACCGGGGCGGCTACCGCAATCTGCTCGCCGATAAGACGGCCCCCAAGGATATGGCCACCGCCTGGCGCGACGGCTTATTGGAAGTGTGGCTGGACGGCGACAAACTGAAAGGCGGCTACGCGCTGAAGCGTTTTCGCGACGGCGACAAACCCCAGTGGCTGCTGATCAAGATGGACGATGAGCACGCCGACGCGCGCCGCAACCCCACCGCCACCCAGAACCGTTCGGTGAAAAGCGGCCGCACCCTGGCGCGCATTGCCCGCGACGGCAAGGCGGAGCACGGCCATGAGTAACCGCACCCTGACCGTGGACGGCGAAACCCTCACCCTGTCCCATCCGGATAAGGTGTTGTTCCCGGAAAACGGCCTGACCAAGTCGGATCTGGCGGACTACTACCAGCGGGTGGCGCCGCTGATGCTGCCACACCTGCGCGGTCGCCCCCTGACGCTGCACCGCTTTCCGGACGGCATCGGCGCACAGGGCTTTTACCAACAGAACCGCGGCGAGCATTTCCCGGACTGGCTGCCCGCCGCGTCCATCAATCACCCCGGCGACACCGGCGCGGTGACGCATATTCTCTGCGAGCGCGCCGCCGATCTGGTCTATCTGGCCAGCCAGGCCACACTCACCTTGCACGCCTGGCTCAGCCGGGTAGACCGGCCGCACCGGCCGGATCAACTGGTGTTTGACCTGGACCCGCCCGGCGACGACTTCGAGCCGGTGCGGCGGGCCGCCTGGCAAGTGGGCGACGCCCTGCGCGACGCCGGCCTGACACCGTTCGTGAAAACCACCGGCTCGCGCGGGCTGCATGTGGTGGCGCCGCTGAAACCGGGCGCCGACTTCGACCGGGTGCGGCGCGCTTGCCGGCGCCTGGCGGATCACCTGGTGGCCCGCCACCCGGACGCGCTCACCGCCGAACAGCGCAAGAACAAGCGCCAAGGCCGGCTCTACCTGGATATCATGCGCAATGCCTTCGGGCAGACGGCGGTGGCGCCCTACGCGGTGCGCGCCAAACCGGGCGCGCCGGTGGCCACACCGCTGGACTGGAACGAGGTGAACGACGCGGCTATCGGGCCGCGCCGCTACCGGGTCGATAACCTGTTCCGGCGACTGGGTCAGAAAAACGACCCTTGGGCGGACATGACGGACCGCGCGGCGGACATCGACAAGCTGGAAACGGCGCTGCGGGTCTGGGAACAGATCTGAGGGCCGCGCGGCTTATTGAGCGGCGGCCATTTCGTCCCGGTAGGTCGTTGCCAGGCGCGCCTTGGCGTCGTCGCTCAGCGCTCGGCCGGCAAGCTGGAAGACTTCCTGCTCTTCCTCGTCCAGGTGGTGCGTGACCAGTTCCTGGAGCTTTTTGGCGGCGGCCAGCCAGCCCGGCGAACTGAAATCCGTATCTTCCAGCTCTTCCACCAGTTCGTCGATCTCATGGTGTTCAGCAACGCTGTGCCGGGCCTTCTCCTGGGTCATATCCACTTCCATCATCGGAACATAGAGCGCCCGTTCCTCGGCGGCGGCGTGGCTGGTCAGCGCCTTCTTCACTTTCTCGAACAATTCCTCGCGGCCGTCGCTGTCGCCGTGCGTCTTGACCAGCAGGTCCAGCAGGGTGCGCTGGGTGTCGTGATCTTCTCTGAGGGCTTCGAACAACGTCATGGCTGGCTCTCCTCCGCTGGCTGACTTTAGGAATGCCCCAAGATACCGGAAGCCGTGCGAAGCGGTGGTTTTGTTTACCGGAATTTACAGGCGGCCACGCTATTCCGGTTCCAGAAGGCGCGGGCCCGCGCCTTCCTCGGACAGCTCATCCAACGGGTTGCGAAGCCGGCAGGCATTAATCGACAGGCAACCGCAGCCGATGCAGCCGTCCAGCTGATCACGGAGCTGCGTCAGGCCGCGGATACGTTCATCCAGATCCTGACGCCAGCGCGCCGAAAGGCGCTTCCAGTCGTGGGCGTTGGGGGTGCGACCTTCCGGAAGCTCGGCCAGCGCCCGCCCGATCTCCGCGAGCGGGATACCGATCCGCTGGGCCACCTTGATCACCGCCACCCGGCGCAGCACGTCCCGGGTATAACGGCGCTGATTACCACTGCTGCGGACGCTGTGAATCAGGCCTTTCCGTTCATAGAAGTGTAACGCCGATACCGCCACGCCACTGCGCCGGGCCACTTCCCCCGGCGTCAACGCCTTACCGATATCGGCCACCGCTATTCGCGCCATCGTTCTTTCCTCTTGCCTTGCTATTGACCTCAACCTTACTTGAGCTTGCAAAGTCCCGTCCACGATCGCCGTGCTCTCAGGCATACTACGGTGTCGTTTTTCGCGGCTCCCGGACGACTCACCGGGAGCGCAACGAAAACTTTCAAGGAGTGGTCGTGAGTAACATCATTTCCGTGCAACAACTCAACAAGACCTACGACTCCGGCTTCCGGGCTCTCAAGGACGTGAGTCTGGAAATCCGCCGGGGCGAGATCTTCGCCTTGCTCGGTCCCAACGGCGCCGGCAAGACGACTCTGATCAGCGTTATCTGCGGCATCGTCAATCCCAGCGGCGGCACCGTACTGGCCGACGGCCACGATATCGTGCGTGATTTCCGCGCCGCCCGTTCCGCCATTGGCCTGGTGCCCCAGGAGCTGTCCACCGACGCCTTTGAAACAGTCTGGGCCACGGTCACGTTCAGCCGCGGCCTGTTCGGCAAGCCCAAGAACCCGGCCTACGTGGAGAAAGTACTGCGTGACCTGTCGCTCTGGGACAAGCGCAATGAAAAAATCATCGCCCTGTCCGGCGGCATGAAGCGGCGCGTGATGATTGCCAAGGCACTGGCCCACGAGCCGCGCATTCTGTTTCTCGACGAGCCCACCGCCGGCGTGGACGTGGAACTGCGACGGGACATGTGGGAGATGGTGCGCGGCCTGCGCGAGAATGGCGTGACCATCATTCTCACCACCCACTACATCGAGGAAGCGGAAGAGATGGCCGACCGGGTCGGCGTGATCAACCGTGGCGAAATTATTCTGGTGGAAAACACCCACACCCTGATGGAAAAGCTCGGCCGCAAGGAACTGCGCCTGCAACTTTCCGAACCGCTGACGGCGGTGCCGGAAAGCCTGACGCCGATGTCTCTGACGCTGTCCGACGACGGCCATGAACTGGTCTACAGCTTCGACGCCCGCCACGAGCACGGCGATATCGCCGGCCTGTTGCGGCGCCTTGGCGAGCTGGGCATTGAATTCCGCGACCTGCGCACCCGCGAAAGCTCGCTGGAAGAAATCTTCGTCGACCTGGTCCATAACGGGAAGCCGGGCGGCTCGGACACCACGCAACCCGCGGCCGGAGACAGCCAATGAATCTGTATGCGATTCGCGCCATCTACCTGTTCGAAATGGCCCGTACCTGGCGTACCCTGATGCAAAGTATCGCTTCGCCGGTGATTTCCACCTCGTTGTATTTCGTGGTGTTCGGTTCGGCGATCGGCTCACGCATGGTGGAGATCGACGGCATCAGCTACGGCGCCTTCATCATTCCCGGCCTGATCATGCTGATGCTGCTGAATGAGAGCATCTCCAATGCCTCATTCGGCATTTACATGCCGAAATTCAGCGGCACCATCTACGAGGTACTGTCGGCGCCGGTGTCCTATGTGGAAGTGGTACTGGGCTATGTGGGCGCCGCCGCCAGCAAGTCGATCATTCTCGGTCTGCTGATTCTGGCTACCTCGCGCCTGTTCGTGGACTTCGGCATCGCCCATCCGTTCGCCATGCTGTTCTTCCTGGTACTCACGGCGGTGACGTTCAGCCTGTTCGGCTTCATCATCGGTATCTGGGCGGACGGTTTCGAGAAGCTGCAGATCATTCCCATGATGATCGTGACGCCTTTGACGTTTCTTGGCGGGACCTTTTATTCGGTGAACATGCTGCCGCCGTTCTGGCAAACGGTAACGCTGTTCAACCCGGTGGTGTATCTGATCAGCGGTTTCCGCTGGAGCTTCTATGGCGTGGCCGATGTGAACGTGGCGGTGAGCCTGGGCATGACGGTGCTGTTCATGCTGCTTTGCCTGGTCACCATCTGGTGGATTTTCAAAACCGGTTACCGGCTGAAAAACTAGTCCCGCTGTTCTTTGTCGCGGGCCTCACGGCTGGCCTCGGCCAACTTCTCCATTTCCTCGCGGGACATGTAGTCCAGGTCCCAGTGGCTGGTGTGGCTTTCCTTAAGCCGGCGGCGGCCCCGGTGCAAATCCTCCGGGTCGTCCTCCGGGTGGGCGGCGCCATGCTCACCGAGATTGGCGTGCGGCCCCGGCTCCGGCTGATGCATGTGCACGTCGGCGTCTTCCGGGGCGGGCTTGCGCGCCCCGCCGAACAGAAGGCGAAGCTTTTCAAACACTGCGTTCATGGTATCTCCTGGCGGGCGTGTTAACGTCCACGTCCGGCGCTTATCATGGTGCACCTTACTACCGGGAAACGGAAACCCTTGTGAACCTGAACCTCACCGACTTGCTTTTACTCGCGGCGCTGGCCATCGGCGCGGCGCTGTTCTGGCGCTCCCAGCGCATCCGCGAGACGGCGCTGCGCGCCACCCGGCGGCATTGCGAACGCGAGGAGGTGTTGCTGCTCGACCAGACCGTGGGTCTGAAGCGCTTCCGCCTGGCCCGTGATGAACGCGGCCGTTGGGGCCTGTGGCGCATCTACGCCTTTGAGTTCACGGTTACCGGCGGAGAACGCTATCAAGGCGAGACCCGGCTGCGCGGTGAGCGGGTGCACAGCGTGGTGCTACCGCCGCACCGTTTTTAGATCCCGCCCGCGCCTCCTTTTACACCTTTTTCCTTTCCCGCTCTTTTCACGCTTCCTTTATCGGCGTACCCCTTGAAGGGCATTTCCGTCAGGAGGCAAGGATGTCCTACGCTGACCGAGTCGAACGCATACAGCCGTCGCTGACGTTGAAGATCAACGCCGAGGCCGCTGCCATCCAGGCCGATAAACGGGGCGGCGACGCCGTAGCCCGCCTGGGTGCGGGTGAACCGGATTTCGAGACCCCGGACGGCGTCAAACGCGCCGCCCACCAGGCCATCGACCGCGGCTTCACCCACTACACCTCGGTGGACGGCTACGACGGCCTGAAGCAGGCGGTGCGGGAAAAATTCCGCCGTGATAACCACCTGCATTTCCAGGACGATGAGATTCTGGTGACCTGCGGCGCCAAGCAGGCGCTCTATGATCTCTGCCAGACGCTGCTGCGTCCCGGCGACGAGTCGGTGATCCCCCGGCCCTACTGGGTCACCTACCCAGCTCAGGTCACGCTGGCCGAGGCACAGACCGTCTATCTGGATCTCGACGCCGAAGACGGTTACCTGCCGCGCGCCGCGCGCCTGGACGCGGCGCTCACCGACGCCACGCGCCTGGTGTTTCTGAACAGCCCTAACAACCCCACCGGTCGCATCTACGACCGCGACACCCTGGAAACCCTGGCGGCGGTGCTGCGGCGTTACCCGCGCACGTTCATTGTCAGCGACGACATCTACGAACACCTGAACTGGACCGGCGAACCGTTCCGCAACCTGCTCAATGTGGCCCCGGACCTGGCCGATCGGTGCTTTATCGTTAACGGCGTCTCCAAAGCCTACGCGATGACCGGCTGGCGGGTCGGCTTCGTGGCCGGGCCCGCCGAGGCCATCGCGGCGATGAAAAAGGTACAGGGCCAGAGCACCGCCGGCGCTGCCAGCATCAGCCAGTATGCCGCCGCCGAAGCGCTGCTCGGCGACCAGACACCGGTGCGTCGCATGGTGGAGGCCTACCGACGCCGCCACGACCACATCGTGCCGGCCTTGAACGAGATACCCGGGGTGCACTGCCCGCGCTCGGACGGCACCTTCTACGCCTTCCCGGATGTACGCGAAGCCATCGCCCGCCTGGACGGCATCGACGACGACCAGCAACTGGCCGAGGCGCTGTTGCACCAGGCCGGCGTGGCGGTGGTGCCGGGCAGCGGCTTCGGCGCCCCTGGGCGGCTGCGGCTATCGTTCGCCGCCGATAGGAACACCATCGAAACCGGCTTGCGCAGGCTGCGTGAGTTTCTGCGATAGCCAGGAGGCACTATGAGCAAAGCAACGGTAGGCGACTTCATTGTCGATCGTTTGCACCAATGGGGCATCGACCGCGTATTTGGATATTCAGGTGACGGCATCAACGGCGTGATGAGCGCGCTTCGCCGCCACGACCGAGTCACCCTGGTACAGCCCCGCCACGAAGAACTGGCGGCGTTCATGGCCTGCGGGCACGCCAAGTATACGGGGAGCCCTGGCGCCGTGGTGACCACCTCCGGACCCGGCGCCATTCACGCCCTTAACGGTCTCTACGATGCCGCCAAGGACCATATGCCGGTGGTCGCCGTGGTGGGCCAACAGGCGCGCATCAGCCTGGGGTCGGATTTTCAGCAGGAAGTGGATCTTGGCAGCCTGTTCAAGGACGCCGCCGGCTATGTGCAAACGCTGATGGCACCGGCCCAGGCCCGCCATGTGATGGATAGAGCGGTGCGCATCGCCGAAGCGGAGCGCACCGTCAGCGTGGTGGTGGTGCCCAATGATCTGCAGGACGAGCCCATGACGGAACCTCCCGGCGGCCACGGCGCCACCTGGTCCGGGGTCGGCTACCGGCCGTCGGCGCGGCACGCCGCCCCCGCCGACCTGGACGCCGCCGCCGAAGTGCTCAACGCCGGCGAGAAAGTAGCAATCCTTGCCGGCGCCGGGGTCAAGGACGCCGTCGAGCCGCTGCTCAAGCTGTCCGACGCCCTGGGCGCCGGCATCGCCAAGGCGGTGCTCGCCAAGACCATGATTTCCGATTATCAGCCCGGCGTCACCGGCACGTTGGGGCTGCTGGGCACCGAACCCAGTGACCGCATGATGCGCCATTGCGACACCCTTTTGCTGGTGGGCACCAGCTTCCCCTATGCGGAATTTTTACCCGAGGAAAATCAGGCGCGGGCGGTGCAGATCGACATCGACGCCGCCAACCTGGGGCTGCGCTACCCTACAGAGGTAAACTTGCACGGCGACGCCGCCGCCACCCTGGAAGCGCTGCTGGAGCGGGTCACACCGAAACAGGACATGAGCTGGCGCGCGGATCTGGAAGAACAAATCTCCGACTGGTGGGAGACCGTCGAAGCCCGCGCCTACACCAGCGCCGAGCCGCTCAATCCGCAACGCATTTTCTGGGAGCTGTCGTCACGGCTGCCGGACAACGCCCGGCTGGCCGCCGACGTGGGCACCGCCACCGACTGGTACGCGCGCTTTCTGAAGGTCAATGGCAAGGTGCGAGGCACCACGTCCGGCGGGCTCGCTTCCATGGGCAACGGCGTGCCCTACGCCCTGGCGGCGAAGTTCGCCGAGCCGGACAAGCCGGTGGTGGCCATGGTCGGCGATGGCGCCATGCAGATGATCGGCAACAACGGCCTCATCACCGCTGCCCACTATTGGCGAGAGTGGTCGGACCCGCGACTGGTGATTCTGGTGTTGAACAACCGGGATTTGAACCAGGTGACCTGGGAGCAGCGAGTGATGGAAGGCGATCCGAAGTATGAGTCGTCCCAGGCGCTGCCGGATTTCGACTACGACCGCTACGCGGAGATGCTCGGTCTCGGCGGCCTGCGGCTGGATCGTCCGGACCAGGTGGTATCGGTGCTGGAGGAAGCGCTGAACGCGGACCGGCCGGTGGTGATCAATGCGGTGGTGGATCCCAACGTGCCGCCGCTGCCTACCCATATGGAAATGGATCAGGTGAAAGGCTACATGAGCTCAATTCTGAAAGGCGATCCCGAGGCCGGCCCGCAGATCCGTCAATCAGTCAAGGCGATGGCCGCCAAGTACCTGAAGCGCTGAATCGGCCCGTTTCTGGCCGGGGCCAACGGCCCCGGCCGAGGCAGGTTCAGATATGCTTGAGCACGGTCTGGGCGCTGCTGTCTTCCACGCCCTTTTCGTCCACGCCCAGGTATTCCACCACGCCGTCGTTGGCGACCAGCGCGAAGCGTTTGCTGCGGATGCCCATGCCGCCTCCGGTGGCGTCCAGTTCCAGCCCCAGGGCTTTAACGAACTCCGCGTTGCCGTCCGCCAGCATGGTGATGCGCTCGGCGTTCTGGTCCTTCTGCCAGGCGTCCATCACGAAGGCGTCGTTGGTGGCCAGGCAAGCGATAGCGTCAACCTTGGAAAGCAGCTCGTCCGCTTCCACCACGAAGCCGGGCATATGGGTGTTGGAACAGCCTGGAGTGAACGCACCAGGCACCGCGAACAGCACCACCTTGCGGCCTTTGAAAAACTCGCCGGTGGAAAGGTCCTCGGGGCCTTTGGCGCCGTTGGTTTTGATGGTGACGTCGGAAATCTTATCGCCTTTGGAAATAGTCATGGGGGAGTTCCTCTTAACCTGAAAATTTGTAAGGACCTGGAATGTAACAGGTTCCCGCGCCCGGCGCCGAATACTGCAACGCAGTGAACGTAAAAGTCTGTTTTGGGCACCGACCCACGGGTTGCCCCGCGCGCCGGCAGGCCCCAGGTTGAGGGGCATCGCAACGCAACCGCAAGGACGAAACCAATGAGCCAGACCATCGTAATCACCGGCGCCAACCGTGGCATCGGCTATGACATGGCGCGCCTGTGGAAGGCGCGCGGTAATCACGTTATCGCGGTGTGCCGCTCGTCCGCCGTGAAGAAAGGCGGCGAGGACCTGCACGATTTGGGCGTGCGCGTGATAGAAGGCATCGACGTGAGCCGCGCCGAGGACGTGCAAACGCTCAAACAGGAACTGGGCGACACCCATGTGGACGTGCTCTACAACAACGCCGGCATGATGGAGAGCGAAACCCTGGAGGACATGAACTTCGAACAAATCCAGAAACAGTTCGAAGTGAACACCCTGGGCCCGCTGCGGGTCACCCACGCCCTGCTGGACAACCTCGGGGACGGGGCCAAGGTGGGCCTGATGACGTCGCGCATGGGCTCCATCGCCGACAACGACTCCGGCAAGAAATACGGTTACCGGATCAGCAAGGCCGGACTCAACGCCGCCGGCAAATCCCTCGCCGTGGACCTGAAGGACAAGGGCATCGCCGTAGCGATTCTGCACCCGGGCTATGTGCAGACCGACATGACCGGCCACACCGGGCACATCACCGCCGAAAAGGCCGCGCACCGGCTGGTGCAGCGCATGGACGAGCTCAACCTGGATAACACCGGCACCTTCTGGCACTCCGACGGCAGCGAACTGCCCTGGTAAATCTCACCGGTCCCAAGTCGGGGCATTCCGCCCCGGCCGGACCCGCCTGCCCGAAAGCACCCGACACGCTGATCATTCCGGTCATGTCACCGGCGAGGCGGCTTGTTATGCTGGATAGAACTCACCGGTTCTACGTCGCCAGCCGCGCGCTGCAAGGAGCACCCCATGACCGCCATGATCAGCGATTCCGCCATTGATCCCAGCCGCCTTGATCGCGTCGGCGACCCGGACCGTCCCGGCATGCGGCGCGGTCGGCGGCTGTTCAAATGGCTGCTTGGCTCCGACCCGCACCCGACGCCGGGCCAAATGGCCTCGATCCGCCAGGCCATGCTGGCCGGGGACCCGCTCGCCGACGCGGTGGTGGCCATGTATCAGCGTCTGCCCAACGGTGAGGGCCGCAAGCGGGTGGACCAGGCTCTGGCGCACGGCATCGACAGTGTCGAGGACGCGCCGGACGAACTGACGGCGCTGTTTCACCAGGTCGACCACGAGCCCATCTGGCTGGACCGGGACAAGCTGCAACGGGCTTGCGACGTGTCCCACCGGGTAGGCCTGGCCGGCGAACTGGTGCTGCGCAACCTGTCCCTGATGGGCGGCTATCTGGGCGCGGCGGCGGCCAAACCACTGGTGTTCACCGGCGCGCTGGACCGCATGGCCAACCGGCGGCTGGTGGAAACCGGCAAATTCTGGATCGACGTGACCACGCCGGGCGGCCTGGAGCGCGACGCGGAAGGCTTTCACAGCGCCGTGCGGGTACGGCTGATGCACGCCCAAGTGCGCGCCATGCTGCTCAAGTCGGGCAAATGGGATCCGGCCTGGGGCCAGCCGCTGAATCAGTGGGACTCCATGGCCACGATCCTGGAATTCTCCGTGATCTTTCTCTCCGGCCTGCGTGCCCTGGGCTTCCTGTTCAGCAAACAAGAGCGCGAAGCCGTGGTGCATCTGTGGCGTTACGTGGGCTACCTGATGGGCGTGGATGAGCGCATTTTGCCTGCCAGTGAAGACGACGCCATGCGCGCACTGTATCAGGTGATCGCAACGATCTGTGACAGCGATGAAGACACCCGCCGGCTGGGCGAATCGTTGGCGCGGGCGTCGCTGCAGGACCGCGGCGACGGCTGGCTGGCGAAGCGACTCGGCAAGCTGGAATACACCCTGCGCGCCGGCTACACCCGCTACGCCCTGGGCGACGAGGCCGGCGACAAACTGGGGCTGCCGCGCACCGCCACCAAATACCTGTGGCCGGCGCAGATACCGCTGCGGCTGGGCACGGAGCTGGTACGCAAAAGCGTGCCCTCGGTGAACCGGCGCCTGATCCAACTCGGCGAACGGGCCCGCCGGGAGCAGTTCCCGAAAAGAGTGCAGCGGCTGAAGGCGGACACCAGCTTTACGCCGGTGAAGAAACTGGCCCGCTAACGCAAAAAAAGCGGCGACAGGGTGTCGCCGCTAGGGGAAGTCCGCCGGCTTGCACGGGCCGGCGGGAGGGTTGCCTGAAAAAAACAGGGTGTCAGAGCGCGGCGCGGTCCAGGTTCATCACCTTGGTCCAGGCGGCCACGAAGTCGCTCACGAACTTATCGTCGTTGTCGCTGAGGGCGTAGTACTCCGCCACCGCGCGCAGCTCGGCGTTGGAACCGAAGATCAGGTCCACCGGCGTGGCGGTCCACTTCAGCTCGCCGCTCTGGCGATCGCGCCCTTCGTACAGACCTTCGTTGTTTTCCGACGGCGCCCACCGGGTGGACATGTCCAGCAGATTGACGAAGAAGTCGTTGCTCAGGGTGCCCGGGCGATCGGTGAATACGCCGTGGTCGGCGCCGTCCACGTTGGCGTCCAGGCTGCGCATGCCGCCCACCAGCACGGTCATTTCCGGCACGCTCAGCGTCAGCAGGTCGGCCTTGTCCACCAGGCTGTCGGTGGGGGAAAGCCGGCTCTCTTCGCTGAAGTAATTACGGAAGC